>RCNI01000578.1_pt1 | contig 22077 bp, 19 predicted proteins | sample 2041151 | NCBI WGS metagenome assembly RCNI01 (sample SAMN09708214, study PRJNA481090) | feces metagenome | isolation source: feces | place: Antarctica: Albino Rookery | reverse complement strand
TTTTTATTATGTTGACTTTTACGTTAGTTTGTGCTATAATATAAGTATGTTTTAAATAGGGGGTAGTACTATGGAAAGAAATGAAGAATTAAAAAATATAATGTTTATATTATTTTTTATTATAACAATTAGCTTTTTTTCACTTGCAACTAAAAATGTTGTAGAAACAGCTGTTAATAAAAATAAATTAGTAGTTAAACAAGAAGTTGCTAAAGAAGAAACTACAATAAAAAAAGATACTGTTGTTGAAAAAGAACCAGAAGTACAACAACCAGTAGAAGAAGAAAAACCAGAAGTTAAAGAAGAAGTAGTAGAAGAAAATGCAAAACAAAGAGAACAAAAATTAATAGTAAGAGATAATGTTACAGCAGTAGTAGATATTCCAAGAATTAATTTAAGAGCAGAAGTTGTAGAAGGAACAGATGCAAAAACTTTAAAAGTTTATGCAGGTAAATTTGATCATGCTGTTAATCCAGGACAAATTGGAAACTTTAGTGTTGCTGCACATAATAATATAGATACAGAATTATTTAGAAATTTACATAAAATTAAAATAGGAGAAAAAATTAGAGTTGTAACTAAAACTGGAGAATACTATTATAAAGTTACTAAAAAATTTGTTGTATTACCAACAGCATATGAAGTTACAGATCATACAGATAAAGCTGAAATAACTTTAATTACTTGTACACAAGGTAATAAGAAGAGATTAGTTGTAAAAGGTGAATTAATTTAATAAAATACTAAAAGTACTACATGAAAAAATGTAGTACTTTCTTATTGCATTTTACATAAAAAAACATTAAAATGTTGACATAACTCTTAAAATGTGTTATAATAATATTATACAAAAGATAAATAACATATGATGTTTTTTAAAATTTGGAGGTATATGATATGAAAAATTTAGGAAAAAGAATAATAGCTTTAGCTATATTAGGAAGTATGTTATTTACACAAGGAAGTGTATTTGCAGCTCAAAGTTTAAGATATGAACATTCTACTTATAAAAAAGTAGGATATAATAGAGATTATGAATATACAACATATTTTGCAAAAACTACTTTAGGAGGAAATGTTGCTTACTGTGTTGATTATGGTAGAAGAAATCCATCTCAAGGTACTAATCTTCCAGAAGGTAGAAAATTATCTCAAAAAGCTACAAATGTACTTATGAACGGATACCCAAACAAAACAGCAGCTCAACTTGGAGTAGCAAATGATGATGAAGCTTACTATGCAACACAACTTGCATTTTGGATTGCAGCAAGAGGAGAATCTAAAAAGAAAGCTTTAAACTTAAATTTAAATAATATTAGTCCAGTTAATGGAATGAATAGTTTTTATAACAATTCAGCAGCAGCAGCAAGAAGAATATTAGCAGCAGCAGAATCTAATTCTTATTCTTATGCTAAACCAACATTAAATTTAGATGGAAAAACTGCTAAAATAACAACAGTAAACGGAAAAATAGTTGCAGGACCATATGTAGTAAATGGTGAAAATTTAGTAGAAAATATAGAATTATCTTTAGAAAATGCACCAGCTAGTGCAAAACTTTCTAAAACAGTAGTAAATGCTGGAGAAGAAGTTTACGTAGAAATGGATCAAACAGAAGAAGGATCTACATTATATATAAATGCAAAATCTGCAGGTGCAAGATATGAAGGAAAAGTTTTTGAAACAAATCCTTGGGATATGCAAGACTTTGCTTTAACAGAAAAAATAAAAGTAAATGTTTCAGCTAAAATTGGTCTTAAATGGGAAACATTAAAAGGTAATATTAACGTATTAAAAGTAGACCAAAACAATGAAAGAATTGAAGGAGTAATTTTTGAATTACAAGATATGTCTGGAAATAAAATTCAAGAAGGTACAACAGATAAAAATGGTGTAGTTGCATTCAAAGATGTATTACCAGGAAAATATAAATTAGTTGAAACAAAAGCTCCAAACGGATACATTAAAGGAGATAAACCTTTAGAATTTGTAGTAGAAACAGGAAAAACTTTTGAAATAAAAGTAGAAAATACAAAAATATTAGGAAAATTAAAAATTGTTAAAACTGAAGATTTTACAAATAAACCTTTAAAAGGAGTAAAATTTGATATTTTAGATGAAAATAAAAAAGTTGTAGACACAATTGTTACAGATAAAGATGGAATTGCAACATCTTGTGATCTTCCATTAGGAAAATATACTTACAAAGAGGTAGAAGTTCCAGAAGATATCGTAATAGATGAAAAAGAATATCCATTTGAAATTACTGAACATGATCAAGTAATAGTTAAAGAAATTGTTAATGTAAAAATCAAAGGAAATTTAGAAATATTAAAATTAGATAAAGATACAAATAAACCTTTAGCAGGTGTAAAATTTGATATCATAGATGAAAAAGGAAATGTAGTAGAAACAGTAGTAACTAACGAAGAAGGAATTGCTAAATCTAAAGTTTTAGTAAAAGGAAAATATAAATTTGTTGAAGTTGAAGCTAAAGAAGGATATATTTTAGATAAATCAGAACACAAATTTGAAATTAAAACTAATGAAGAAATAGTTAAAGAAACAGTGTACAACAAAATAAAAACATTACCTGTAACTGGTAATGGAATTGGAACAAATACATTAATCATAACTCTAATTGCTGGAATTACAGTAGCTGGATATGTAGTATTAAAAAAATTCTTTAATTAATATAAAAAAGAAGATTACTTAATTGTAATCTTCTTTTATTTTATTAAATAAGTTGAATTATATCTCATTTTATGTTATAATGTGTATATCTTTTCCAAAAGGTAAAAGACACAAAAAAGTACCACAAAATTACATTTTAAACGCTTAAAATGTTGACATAATTATTTATTTGTGGTATAATAATATTATACAAAAGATAAATAACATGCAAGATATGAAATTGAGTTTACGGAGGTAAAATTAGTATGAATAATTTAAGAAAAAAAGTAATAGCTTTTGCTATATTAGTTAGTATGTTATTTACACAAGGAAGCGTATTTGCAGCAGGATCTTTAAGATATTCTCATACAACTTATAAAAAAGCAGGATATAATAGAGATTATGGATATCATACATATTTCGCAAGAACATATTTAGGAGATAATATAGCATATTGTGTGGATTATGGTAGAAGAAATCCAGCACAAGGAACTAACCTTCCAGAAGGAAGAAGTTTATCTAACAAATCATTAAGTGTTCTTTTAAATGGTTACCCATATAAATCAGCAGCACAACTTGGAGTAGCAAGTAATGATGAAGCTTACTATGCAACACAACTTGCATTTTGGATTGCAGCAAGAGGGGAATCTAAAAAGAAACCATTAAATTTAAATTTAAATAATATAACACCAGCATCAGGAATGCAAACATTTTATAATAATTCAGCAGCTGCAGCAAGAAGAATATTAGCAGCAGCAGAATCTAATCCATATTCTTATGCTAAACCAACATTAAGTTTAGATGGAAGTAACGCTAAGTTAGTTCAAAAAGATGGAAAATTAGTAGCAGGACCTTACACTGTAAATGGAAGTAATTTAAAAGAAGCAATAAGCCTTTCTTTAGAAAATGCACCAGCAAGTGCAAAACTTTCTAAAACAACTGTAAATCCTGGAGAACAAGTTTATGTTGAAATGAGTCAAACTGAACAAGGTTCAACATTATATATCAATGCAAAATCAGCTGGAGCAAGATATGAAGGTAAAGTTTATGAAACTAGTCCTTGGGACATGCAAGACTTTGCATTAGCAGAAAAAATAGTAATGAATGTTTCAGATAAAATTGGTTTAAAATGGAATACAATTAAAGGAAACATTAACGTATTAAAAGTAGACCAAAACAATGACAGAATTAAAGGAGTAGTTTTTGAACTACAAGATATGTCAGGAAATAAAATTGCTGAAGGAACTACAAATGATAATGGTATAGTATCATTTACAGATGTAACACCAGGAAAATATAAATTAGTTGAAACAAAAGCTCCAAACGGATACATTAAAGGAGATAAACCTTTAGAATTCGTAGTAGAAACAGGTAAGACTTTCCAAATAAAAGTTGAAAATATTAAAATGTATGGTAAATTAAAAGTTATCAAAACTGATAACATTAATAAAACTCCAATAAAAGGTGTTGAATTTGAAATATTTGATGAAAATAGACAATTAGTAGACACAATAGTAACAGATGCAAAAGGTGAAGCTTTAAGTGCAGAATTACCACTTGGAAAATATACATTTAGAGAATCTAAAGTTCCAAACGGAATAGTTTTAGATCAAACTTTAAGAAACTTTGAAATAACAGCTCATGAACAAGTAATTGTTAAAAATGTTGTTAATAGAAGAGTAATGGGAAAATTACATATAATAAAAACAGATGACTATGCTAAAAAACCTATTGCAGGTGTTAAATTTGAAATCTTAGATTCAAATAAAAATGTAGTAGATACAATAGTAACAGATGCAAATGGTAAAGCAACATCTAAAGATTTAGTATATGGAAAATATACATATAGAGAAGTAGAAGTACCAAATGATATAGTTTTAGATAAAACAGAATATCCTTTTGTAATAACAGAAGATGGTAAAACTATAGTAAAAGAAATTGTTAACACTAAAATTAAAGGACAATTACAAATTTTAAAAGTTGATAGTGAAACTAAACAACCATTAGAAGGAGTAAAATTCCAAATTTTAGATAGCAATAAAAACGTAGTAGAAACTATTGTAACAAATGAAAATGGTATAGCTAAATCTTCAGTACTTGTAAAAGGTAAATACTTCTATAAAGAAGTAGAAGCTAAAGATGGCTATGTAACAGATGATAAAGAACATGAATTTTCTATAATGGAAAACGGAAAAGTAGTTGAAAAAACTGTAGAAAATACTAAAATTAAAGGTAAATTAAAAATAGTTAAAACTGAAGATTTCTTCAAAAAACCATTAGCAGGAGTAAAATTCCAAATTTTAGATTCTGATAAAAAAGTTGTAGATGAAATCGTTACTGATAAAGATGGTATTGCAGTATCTAAAGACTTAACAAAAGGAAAATATACTTATAAAGAAGTAGAAGTTCCAGATGATATAGTAATAGACGAAACAGAATATCCATTTGAAGTAGTAGAAAATAACAAAGTAATTGTTAAAAAAATAGTTAATACAAAAATCAAAGGAAGTTTAGAAATATTAAAATTAGACAAAGATACTAAATTACCAATTCCAGGTGTTGAGTTCAAAGTAATGGACAAAGACGGAAATGTTATTGAAACAATAGTTACAAATAATGAAGGTGTTGCTAAATCATCTACATTATTAAAAGGTGAATATAAATTTGTTGAAACTAAAGCAGCTAGTGGATATGTTATAGAAAATACAGAATTTAAATTCAAAATTTCTAAAAACAACGATTTAGCTAAACAAACAGTTTTCAACAGCAAAAAAACATTACCAGTAACAGGTAACGGAATGGGAACAAATGCTATGATCTTTACAGCAATTGCAACAATTACTGTAGCAGCATACATTTCACTTAGAAAAATCTTTAACTAATAAATAGAGAAGGTTAGAAATAACCTTCTTTTTTCTTGCTTTTTTTTATTATTTAATGTAATATAGTTATAGGAGAAATCCAAATAGAAGAAAAGAGGAGATATATATGAGTTTAGTAACAACTAAAGAAATGTTTAAAAAAGCATATGAAGGAAAATACGCAGTAGGAGCATTTAATGTAAATAACATGGAAATAATACAAGGAATAATAGAGGCAGCTACAGAAATGAATTCACCTGTAATATTACAAGTATCTGCTGGAGCAAGAAAGTACGCAAATCCAGTATATTTAAAAAAACTTGTAGAAGCGGCAACTATACTCGCTCCTGATATCGATATAGCATTACATTTAGATCATGGTGCAGATTTTGAAATTTGTAAAGAATGCATAGATAATGGATTTACATCTGTTATGATAGATGGTTCTAAATATGATTTTGATGAAAATGTTGCTTTAACAAAAAAAGTAGTAGATTATGCGCATGAAAGAGGAGTAGTAGTAGAAGCAGAAATAGGAAAGCTTGCTGGAGTAGAAGATGATGTAAATGTTGCAGATAGTGATGCTAATTATACTTCACCAGATGAAGCAGTAAGATTTGTAGAACTTACAGGCTGTGATAGTTTAGCTATTGCAATAGGAACAAGTCATGGTGCATATAAATTTAAAGGCGAACCAAGATTAAGATATGATATTTTACAAGAAATCACAAATAGATTACCTGGTTTTCCAATAGTACTACATGGTGCTTCTTCTGTTCCACAAGAATTTGTAGAAATGTGTAATAAATATGGAGGAGAAATACCAGGAGCTAAAGGTGTACCAGAAGAAATGCTTAGAAAAGCAGCATCAATGGGAGTTTGTAAAATAAATATAGATTCAGATATACGTCTTGCTATGACAGGTAATATTCGTAAATATTTTGTAGAAAATCCATCTGCTTTTGATCCAAGAGGATATCTAGGAGAAGCTAGAACAGCAGTAAAAGAAATGGTAAAAAGAAAAATTACAAATGCACTTGGATGTAAAGATGCAATGAAATAAGATGGTTTAAACCATCTTTTTTTGTAAAAAGGTATATTTATTTGTTCTTTTATGATATAATTAAAGAACATTAGGAGAGTAATATGAAAAAAGAAAATAGTAAAAAAGAAATAAAAAATAGAAATAAACATAAACAAACTTATGATATGATTATAGCAAATACAATAAGAGTTATAATGATACTTTGTTGCATAAATCAAATATTTTTAAGAAAATATATGGATGCTTTTAATGCTTTTTTATGCTGTGTTCTTACATATGTACCAGCAATTATAAATAAGAAGGCTATATATTTACCAAAGTTTCTACAAGTGGTTATGATGGTATTTGTTTTCTTATCTATGTATTTAGGAGAAATAAATAGACTGTATGCTAAACTACCAGGATTTGATAAGTTTTTACACACTTCTTCTGGCCTTATTTTAGGCGTAATTGGCTTTATATTGGTTTATGAACTTAATGGGAAGAAGAATGTTGGTATAAAATTATCTCCGTTTTTTGCCTGCGTTTTCGCCTTTACATTTGCTATTGCCGCTGGAGCAATATGGGAAATATATGAATTCTCTTGTGATCAATTATTCGGATGGAATATGCAAAATTGGAAGGCTACGGGAGTGGAAGATACAATGTGGGATATAATTGTAGATTCAATAGGAGCATTATCTGCAAGTGTTATTGGGTATTTTTATTTAAAGAAAGAAAATTTTGACTTAGAAAAATTAAAAAAACATGAATAACTTTAGTTATTCATGTTTTTAATTTTAATTTTCTTGATTATAATATTTTTGCAATAGTTTAAATAATATATCTGGAGAAACTTCCTTATTATATAGTGATTTATATTTATCTCTAATTCTATCTGCATATGATTTAACTTGATTATATGGGATGAATATTTCTTGTCCATTTTTCAAAGTTATTTCACTTAAAATAGAATTAGCTGGAAGTGGTTTCTCAAAATCGGTTTCATATATTGTTTTGCCACAATATAAACATATACAAATATAAGAATACTTTTCAATACCATCATTTTCGTATCTTTGTAGTACATACCATATGTCGTGATCACAAACCTTATTGTTATCTAAAACACTTAAATTATATGAATACCTATTTATTTTTCTCAATATTGTTCACCTCATAAATTTACTTGGTTTATAAATTAACTATACTTATATTATACCACTTTACATAATATAAGTCAATAAGTGTTATATGTTCTTTTGACATAATTTGTTAATAGGACAAAGTGTACAATTAGGACGTCTTGCAATGCAAATTTCTCTACCATGATAAACTAAAAGATGATTTACTTTAGACCAATATTCTTTTGGTAATATGTTAGTAAGATCTTCTTCTATTTTTTCTTGAGTATCTCCATCTGATAGACCAGTAAGTTTTGAAATTCTAGTTACATGTGTATCTACTGCGATTCCTTCTACTTTTCCAAAACATTCTTGTAATATAATATTAGCACTTTTACGACCAATACCAGCTAAATGTGTAAGATCTTCCATAGTATCTGGAAATCTATCTGAGTAATATTTTACTAATGTTCTAGCAGTGTTTTGAATATATTTTGCTTTTACTCTATAAAAACCAACAGGCTTAATAATTTCTTCAATATCTGTAAGTTTAGCTAAAGATAATTCTTTTTCATCTTTGTACTTGCTAAATAATACAGGTGTTATTTCATTTACTCTTTTATCTGTGCTTTGTGCTGCAAGTATTAATGCAATAGTTAACTCAAGAGGAGAGTTAAAATGTAATAATGTATGTTTTCTTTCTTCATGGTTGTAATATTTGTCTAAAATATCTACCATTTTTATTGCATCATCTTTTTTTAAATATCTATACATTAAATCACCTTCTTTTAATTTTTAACATAATATATAATAAATACTCTCAGAAAGGGGGAGGATTGTTTATGATATTTAGTGCATTTAGAAAAACAATAGGAATATGCATGGTAGCATTTGGCCTAGGTGCTTTCGTTGTTTTAATTTTACCTTTCTGGGGGTGGGTTGCACTAATTTCCGCGGTCTTAATAATATTAGGGCTTGTCTGGTTATTTTGTTAAACAAGGAGGAAATATTATATGAAAGTTGTTGTAGTTAAACCTGGAAAATTTATGCGCTTAATTTTAAAATCTATTTTTAAAGTTTAGCTTAATTATATCACAAAAAAAACAAAAATAAAAGAGGTGTACTAAAAGTACATCTCTTTATATCATAAGATTAAACTCTTTCAACTTTACCGCTTTTTAAACATTTTGTACAAACTTTAATTTTTTTAACTTGACCATTAACGTTAGCTTTAACTGTTTGTAAATTAGGTTTCCAAGTTCTAGCAGTTTTTCTGTTAGAGTGACTTACTTGTAATGCGAAAGCAACATCTTTATCACATGTCATGCATCTTGCCATCTCCAGCACCTCCTTAAGTTAAATTTACTTGTTACCTTATTATTTTAACATATAATAATAAAAAATTCAAGTTAATTGTGAAAATTTCTTCTAAAGTTTAACAATTGAACCGTTTCCAGCAATAACTACAGTATCACCTTTAGTTAATGTTTCTTCAGAAACTAATTTTTCTAATCCTTTTTCCATTAAAATGTCAGCATCGTTTTCACCTTCGATAACTACTGGGTATACACCAAATTCAACTGCTACAGCTCTTGCTAAGTGTGCATCGTTAACGATTGCGTATACTGGACATTTTGGTCTGAAGCTTGATAAGTTAGAAGCATCTTTAACATCTTTTAAAACTGTGATGATTGCTTTAGCATTTGCAAACATAGCATTGTTACAAATAGAGAAAGCAACTTGTCTTCCATAATTATCTTCATTAGCTACAAATTCTTCGTCTTTAGCTAAGATTTCAGTGTTATTTCTTACAAATCTAGACCAGTAGTTGATATCTTCTTCTGTTCTGTTTGCAATTTTGCTCATAGCTTTAACACATTCGATAGGGTAGTCACCATAAGCTGTTTCTCCTGAAAGCATTATAGCACTTGTTCCATCATATATAGCGTTAGCTACGTCTGAAACTTCAGCTCTTGTAGGTCTTGGGTTAGTTATCATTGATTCAAGCATTTGAGTTGCAGTAATAACTAATTTACCAGCTGCTCTACATTTTTTAATCATCATTTTTTGGATAGATGGTAATTCTTCCATTGGAAGTTCTGTTCCTAAGTCACCACGTGCAACCATTATACCATCTGAAACTTCAAGAATAGAATCAAAGTTATCAATACCTTCTTGGTTTTCTATTTTAGAAATTATTTTAATATTTGTGTTTCCTTCTTCTGCTAAAATTTTTCTAATAGCTAAAACGTCAGCAGCTTTTCTAATGAAAGAAGCAGCAATGTAATCTAAATCGTTTGCAGCAGCAAATTTGATATCAGAAATATCTTTATCTGTAAGAGCAGGGATTTGTAGATATACACCAGGAACGTTAACACCTTTTTTAGTTCCGATTTTACCAGCATTTAATACTTTAGTTATAATGTTGTTTCCTTCAACTTTTTCAACTAAGCAATCTACTAAACCATCATCGATTAAGATATGGTTACCAGGTTTAACATCACCAGGAAGTTCTTTGTAAGAGATAGAAGCAATTTCTTTGTTTCCAGCTACTTCATCAGCAGTTAGGATGAAAGTTTGACCAACTTCTAACATAACTTTTCCATCTGTGAATTCACCAAGACGAATTTCTGGTCCTTTAGTGTCTAAAAGTAAAGCTACATTTGTTCCTAATTTTTCATTAAGAGATTTAGTTAATTTTACTTTGTTTAATTGTTCTGCATGATCACCATGAGAAAAGTTCATTCTTACAACGTTAAGTCCGTTTAAGATAAGTTGTTCTAGTACTTCAGCGCTTTCACTTGCTGGCCCAACAGTACATACAATTTTTGTTTTTTTCATAAAAAAATCCTCCAAATAATTAATTTACAGAAATATGAAAACGTAGTATTACATATTGCACAATATATATTTATTTATATACTGTACAATATGTAATAGCAAACTACATTTTCATATCTCGTGTATGATTAAAGTATATATTACATAGTTTTATTTGTCAATAGAAATCTGTCGAAATATGCTAAAAAAATAAAAAAGGCAAGTGTAATATATATTAATATGTGTATAAATATATTATTTATACTATACCAAAATTAAGTAAAAAATTACAAAAAAATATATTGACTTTAAATATTTAATGTGTATAATTAAAGTATAACAATTAAGGAAGGCGGTGTGATATATGCAAATTACAGATGTAAGAGTTAGAAAAGTAAATTCACAAAATAGAATGAAGGCTATTGCTTCTATTACTATTGATGATGTTTTTGTAATTCATGATATTAAAGTTATAGAAAGTGATAAAGGTTTATTTATAGCAATGCCTAGTAGAAAAACTCCAAACGGAGAATTTAAAGACATTGCACATCCAATAAACACTGAAACTAGAGAAATGATTCAAAGAGTTATTTTAGCAAAATACGCTGAAGAACCTGAACTTACAGCAGCAACAGAACCAGCTCCTGTAAATTATGTTCAAGAAAACCTAGTTGTAGAACCTGTTGTTGAACCAATTCAACCAGTTGTAGAACCAGTACAACCTGTTATAGATGTACAAGTTCCAGTAGAACCAATGGTTGAACCAATGATAGATTTTTCAAATAATCCAGAAGAACCATTAGTATAATGATGAAATATATGTGATATGAGGATTAAAGATTATTTTAGAGGCTTTTTATAGCCTCTTTTTTTATGTTTTGTTGCTATTTTTGTCGTTTTGTTGTATAATATATATATTGTTAAGGAGAGTTTAAAATGAATAAAAAATTTATTTTTGTAATAATTATGTTATTAAGTATATCTATAGTATCATATGGAATTTGTACTATTTTTAATACAACAGAGGTAGAAAACAAAAAAGTAGCTACTTCATTTTATCCAACATATTTAATAACAAAAAATTTATTAAAAGATGTACCTAAAGTAGATGTTGTTAATATAGCAGACAAAGTGCAAGGGTGTGTACATAATTTTCAGCTTACTCCTAAAAATATGAAAACACTTGAAAAGTCAGATGTTTTAATAATAAACGGAATGGGAATGGAAAATTATATAAGTGAAGTTATAGGAAAAGTTTCTAATATTAAAATAATAGATTCTAGTGTAAATATAGATGGAATTGAAGTTGATGAAAATGATCATCATCACCATCACCATGAACACGAAAAAGAAGAATATGATTATGAATATAAAGATAAACATAATAATGACGAAGAATACAATAGTCACATCTGGATGAGTATAGATAGATATAAAAAACAGGTTAAAAATATAGCAGATGGATTAATTAAATTAAATTACTTAAATGAAGATAAAATAAAAGAAAACGAAGAAAATTATTTAAAACAAATAGAAGAATTAGAAAAAATTAAACAAGATGTATTTGAAAATATAGCAAATAAAAAAATTAAAACAATTACATTCCATGATTCATTTACATATTTATTAGAAGATTTTAATATTGAAGTACTTAAAAATCTAGACATAGAAAATGAAGCTGGACTTTCAGCACATGAAACAAAAGAAGCAATTAAATTAATAAATGAAAATAATATTAAATACATTATTGCAGATAATAAGTTAAAAAAAGAAATACCAGAAACATTAGAAAAAGAGACCGGAGCAAGAGTTATATATTTAAATGCTTTATTAGAAAATAAGGAAGATGATTTAAATAGTTATATTAAAGGTATGAAAGAAAATTTTGAAAAATTATATAAAATAGGAGAATAGTATGAGAAAGAAAAAAAGTTGTAATATGCATTGTACGAAAATTAATAATATTAATGTAGTTATAGACAAGCTTCAAATATTAGAAGATGTAAGTATACATGTTCATTGTGGACAACTTACTACTATTATAGGCAAAAATGGTGCGGGTAAATCTACACTTTTAAAAGCTATATTAGGTGAGGTTAAACATACTGGTGAAATAGTATTTGAGGATATTAAAAAGAAAAAGCAAGAAAATATAAAAATAGGATATGTACCACAAACATTACAAATAGAAAAAAATTGTCCTATGAGTGTATATGATTTAGTGTGTTCATATGTATATAATAAATCTGTTATGTTTTTTAAAAATAAAAAAATATATAATGAAATAAAGAAAAGCTTAAAATTCTTTGAAGCAGATAAATTAATAGATAAAAGAATAGGTGATTTATCAGGTGGAGAATTACAAAGAGTACTTCTTACTATAGCCACGTATGATAATCCAAATCTTTTAATTTTAGATGAGCCTGTATCTGGAATAGATAATAATGGTATGTTATTATTTTATAATAATATAGAAATTTTAAAGAAAAATTATGATATGTCGATTATATTGGTATCACATGATTTAGATTTCGTATATAAATATTCAGATAAAGTTATTTTATTAGATAAAAAAGTAATAAAAGAAGGTACACCATCTGAAGTTTTTGAAAGTAATGAATTTAAAGAACTTTTTGGAAATTATAATAAGGAGGAAAAATAATGGAATTTTTAACATATGAATTTATGAAAAATGCTATGCTTGCAATTCTTGTTATAACTCCTTTATTTGGACTACTTGGAACTATGATTGTAAATAATAAAATGGCATTTTTCTCAGATGCACTTGGACATAGTGCTTTAACTGGAATAGCACTTGGTGTAGTACTTGGAATACAAAATAGTACACTTTCTATGATTATATTTGGAATTGTTTTTGCATTAGTACTTAATGTAATAAAAAATTCTAAAGTAGCATCTTTAGATACAATAATATCTGTTATGTCTTCTGCAGCAATTGCACTTGGACTTGCAATTTTATCTAAAGGTGGTAATTTTGAAAATTATTCTAGTTTATTAATAGGAGATATATTAAGTATATCTAAAGAGGAAATAATATTTCTTTTAATAATAAATTTATTTACATTTACATTCTATTATATGTATAGTAATAAAATAATAGCTATTAGTATAAACAAACAAATAGCAAAAAGTAAAAATATTAATACTAAATTATTAGATAATATATTTGTTATAATAATTGCAATTACAGTAATGTTATCTATTAAATGGGTAGGAATTCTTATAATAAATGCACTTCTTATTTTACCTGCTGCAGCAAGTAGAAATATATCTAAAAATATGCGTGAATATACATTATATACAATTATGTTTTCTGTATTTTCAGGAATAACAGGTCTTATTTTATCTTATTATTTAGATATAGGTGCAGGACCAACAATTGTACTTGTTATTTCAATTATATTTAGTATAACATATATATTTAGAAATGTATTTACAAAAGAAGATATATAAAAGCACTATTTGAGTGCTTTTTTTATTTTTTAGTTGACAAAATTCTGAATTAGTAGTATAATAATTTGGAAATTTAATAATAATTAAAAGTAAATTTACTTTTAAGGAGGTATATATATGTCAAAACACAATGATATAGTTAAGTTACAAATATTAAACCTTATAAGTCCTAAGGAAATTAAAAATAAGTTAGATTTAATTACTACAGGAAAGGAAGATGCAAAAAGAATATTATCTCTAGCTTTATCTGAGCATATAAAGAGAATTTCATATGGCTTAGCAATAAAGAAAACTAATGTACTTTTACTTGGTGCAACTGGATGTGGTAAAACACATATAATAACAGCTATGAAAAAAGTATTAGATGATTTAAATGTTATTCATTTAACATTAGATGCTCAAAAGTTCTCCGAAAGAAATTTTGCTAATATGTTAGTAGAAGCAGCAGATGAAAAAATACCATTTGCAGAGCGTAGCGTAGTAATTATTGAAAATTTAGATAGAATAACTTTAAATGCTAAAACTTCTAAGAAATCTGAATATAAAAATTCTATACAAAATAATTTAGCACAGATAATAGAAGGAAAAGAAATAAAATCTAATAAAGGTATAATTAATACTAGTCATATTTTATTTATTGCTACAGGAACTTTTGATATAGTAGATGAAAAAATTTCAGAAAGAAAAGATAAGAAACTTTATGAAATATTAAATGTAGAAGATTTAAAAGAGTTTGGTTTAAATAATTTCTTAATGAGAAAGTTCCAAAAAGTTATTGCTATGCCAAGATTATCTAAAGCAGATATTGTAGAAATTTTAAAGCAAACAGATAAAAATCCGGTAGCAACTTATGTAAAAACATTAGAAGCAGAAGGAATTAAATTTGTTATAGAAGAAGATGCACTTGATGAAATAGCAGAAAGAAGTATTAAAAATGGAATAGGGGTTAGTGGTGTTTATATAACTTTAACATCATTGTTAACAGAATTTTACTTTGAGATAGAAGATTTATCTAAAGTAGATTCATGCATAATAACAAAAGAAACTTTAGAAAATTCTAAAGTGAAAATCATATATAAATAGATTTATTAAAAGTCATAGAGAAATTCTATGACTTTTTATTTTATATAATGTTATATTAAGTTGATTATTTTGTTGACATAACTACATAAATGTGATATAATAAGCTTATAGTTATTTTTAGACCAAATATTAATATATTAGGGAGGAATTAATCATGAATAATGTAGAAATGCCAAAAAATTTAAACAAAGGTGCTAAGAAAATTATAATTGTAGCTCTTGCAGTAGTAGTACTTTCAGGTGTATTTTTATTTTTTAAATCTCTATCATTAAAACAAGCAGTGGTAAGGACAGAAAATGAAATCACAATTTTTGGAATGTATATAAATCCAAGTAATACTTATGAAGTAAGAGGTAACTCTTTAATCGAGATAACAAATGATGGAGAGGAAAAAGTTATAATGGAGTTAACAAATTCTCAAGTTAAGAAATTAGAGAAACAACATTCAAGAGGATTTGTAATTGATTTAGAAAAATAAAAAATGGGGAAACATCCCCATTTTTTTTATTTTTAAATAAAGGTAATATTGTTGACTTTTTTAATAATATATTATAGTATTTAATTAAACGGAGGAAGAATATGAAAAAAGGAATTGCACTTGTAAGTTTAGTAACAGTAATTACTGCTATTAGTATTTTGACATCTGTAGTTGGTATAAGTTCGTATGAGAATATAAAAAAAGCTAACATTACAGATTTTGCAAAGGAATTAAATAATGTAGAAAATTATTTTAATCAATATGTAGAGGAATATAATAGTTATCCTACACAGGGAAATATATTAATACAAGGAGAAGATATAAATAAATATCCTCAAAATGAAGTAGAAAATGGTACGGTAAAATTATTAGAAATAGATACAGAAAAAATAGGCCTTGTTTCTTTAGCTAGAGGAAATAAAAAAGAAGGAAATTTAGATGTATATGCTTTTTCTCCTAGAACTAAAAAAATATATTATCCTAAAGGAGTATATGAATATAATAATTTAAGTGAAGAATTATTTGCTAAAATAAAAATAGATCCAGAAATGGTAGTAGAAACGTCTAGTAAAATGAGATTAGAAGATGTTACTATTAAAACAAAAGATTTAAAAAGCAATTTAAATACGTTAGATTCTTTAGAAGTAAATATACCTAAATATAGTACATTTATACCAGAAGTAAGAGTTACTAATGGAGGTAGTTATAATATGATTTCAGATAATAAATCATATAAATTTAAAATAAATCCACCAGTTCCACTTAAGGCTTTTGATATAATAATAAATTACAAAGATTCAAAAGGTAAAATTAAAACATATGTAAAAAATATTGAAAATATAGATAAAGAAGCACCTGTATTAAATAATGTATTTATACAAAAATCTAAAACAGATGATAAAGAAATGTTTTTAATAACAAATGTTACATTTAAGGATGATAGCAAAATTTCTAAAGTTAAATATGTAAATAAAAAAGTATCTTTAGAAAGTGCAAAAGAATATATATTAAAAGAAGGACAAGATGTAGAAAATTCTCAAATAACTATATTAGATCCAAAAGAAAATATAATTACAATATATGTAGAAGATAGTGCATCTAATTATAATATTTATTATATAACATTAGAGGAAAAATAGGAGGTAAATATGAAAAAGAAAGGTATAGCATTAATAAGTATAGTGGTTGTTGTATTAATAATATCTATATTAACAGGAACTATAGCAGGTAGTGCGTATAAAAATATAAAAAAAAGTGAATTAAGAGATTTTGCAAAAGAAATAAAAACTGTAGAAGATTTTTTTGGAGAGTATACTAATTCTAATAGTGGACAAATTCCAGTTAAAGCAAACGTTGTTGTAAATGTTGCAGGAAAGGAAAGTGTTTTTGCAGGTGAAAAAATAGTAAATTCAACTGTTAATTTATATAAAATTGATTTAGATAAAATAGGTTTACATTCATTACATAGAGGTAATGAAAAAACACCAGATGATGTGTATCTTTATTCAGAAACAACTAAAAAAATATATTATTCAAAAGGTGTACAAAATTATTATACTTTAACTAAAAATTTATATGATAAACTAGGAATAAAAGATGTTTCTGTACAAATGACAACACAAAATTTACAAGATGGTATAATAATAAAAGCAAATAAAAATTTAAATAATTGGATAAATTCATTAGATAAATTTGAATTAAAAGTTCCATTTAATGCAAATGTTACTCCAAATGTTAGATCATCTAACAGTTATGCAAATATTATATCAAAAGGCTTACAAAACGGTGTATATGTTTTTGAAGTTACACCAGTATCACCATTAAGAAATTTTGATATTACAATAGAATATGCAGATTCAATAGGAGCTAGAAAAAACTATGTATATAGTATAAATAAAGTAGATACAGTTAAACCAAAATTAGATAATATGACTATTAATAAAATAAAAGAAAATGGTAAAACTAAATATCAAATTACAAATGTAAATCCAGTAGAAAATGAATCTGGTATATATAAATTAAAATATACAAATAAAAAAGTAAGTGTAGAAAATGCTAAAGAGTATTTTTCAAAAAAAGGTGAAGATATAAAAAATGGAATGTTTACAGTATCTAGATCTTTAGATCCAAATATAACAGTTTATTGTGAAGATAGAGCAGGAAATTATATAGTATCTTATTTAGAAAAAGAAAAACGATTAAAACCAGGTGAACCTTTACTTACAAATGATCTTATACCAATAAAATGGGTAAATAATAATTCTACATTAACAGAGGTAAATACAACTCAAAATGATTCAGATTGGTATAATTATGACCAAAAAAAATGGCCAAATGCTAAAACAGAAAGAGGAGATTATTTTGTATGGATACCTAGATTCGAATATAAAATAACATATTATACAAATTCTAGCAGAAGTGTAGTATCACAAGCCAAAACAATTTATCCAAAAGTAGATATTAACATAATTGATGTAGATAAAATTATTCCAACACCTGGATATAAAATTCATCCAGCATTTAGAGATGGAACTAATGATCAATTTAAAAATGGTGAATGGGATAGAGAAATTCCGGGATTTTGGTTTGCAAAATTTGAGGCAACTGAAACTACAGATAGTGTTGGAGTGGAGTTTAAACCCAATAAGGCTAAAGGCGAAAAAAGAAGTGTAGAAGATAAATACAATAATTCGTTTAATTATATGAGAGAGTTAGATAGTCATATGGCTAAAAATTCTGAATGGGGAGCAGTATGTATATTTGGATATTCAGAAAAATATGGAAATGGACCTAAGCCTATAATAGATAAGTATGATAAAACAGGAAATATTTTCACTGTAAATTCTTCAAAAATAACAACTGTATCTGCATCAAATTCTAGTATAGGTGGAACAACTAATACAGTTTATGGAATATTTGATTTAACAGCATGTTTAACAGAAGTTGTTTCTTCATATGCTCCAATGGATATAGAATTTGCTAAAAATTATGGACCAAGTTTAGTAAACCCAGGTAGAAGTACAAAATATGTAACGGTATATCCATATAATAAAACTAATAATACATCTCAAACTAATTATGAGGAATATTTAAAAACTGGAATTTATGGTGATGGAATAGGTGAGTTTACAATTAAAATGGGAGAATCAGGAACAGTAGATAATAAGAAATCAATATATCCTGCTTACTATAGTGAAACTGCCTCTTCACCTAAATATCCTGCTATGTTTTTTGCAAGAGGAGGACTAAATCAAGATAATATTAAACAGTTTTCAAGTATAACATCAACAGGAGTACCTTATAATAATATAATTTTAGGAACTCCAACAAAACAAACAGTACAATATAGTTATAGAGTTGTGTTAATACCAGAAATGTAAAAAACAAGGCTAAGTTTGCAATGCAAATTTAGCTTTGCTTTTAAAGTACAAAAGAAAAGGAGAAAATTATGATAGATATTATTGTTTGTACAATTACAATAGTTATTCTTGCAATTACATCACTTAGATATTATGCAAATAGAGGTAAAAAAAGAACTAATAGAAGAATACTTAGAGAAATGGTTATAACAACCTGTTTAGGTATACTTTGGATATATCTTTCTATATTTATTAATATGAATATGTCATTAGAAGAAATTCCAAGAATTCAAATGGCAGGAAGTATTTTTGGAGAAATAGTAATGCTAATAGGTACAATTTTTGTTATTATACTAGTTGTACACCAAAATATGCGTACATACAAAGAAATGTATAAAACAAATAGAATTACTAAAAAAGAAATAATAATAAAATATGCATTTACATTTCTAAATTTGTTATTAATGTATGTATTTATTAATATATGTATATATTTTTTTAATAATAATGCATTTTATTTTTCAGTAAGTCAAAGTGAAGAATTTACATCTATAACATCTATGGTTGTAACTTTTTTCTATTTTACAGTAGCAACAATAACAACACTTGGATTCGGAGATATTTTTCCTGTATCAATGACAGCTAAATTTTTAGTTGCAATGCAAAATTTACTTTCGTATTTAAGTATATCCATTATGCTAAGTTTAGTATTAGTAGAAAATACTAGAAGAAGCAAAAAAAATATATATGAGAAAGAAAAAGAATTAATAAAAGAAGTTATAAATGAAACTCAAAAATAAATTTAATTTTAAAATAACTCTTTACACATATTTTATTTCATGTTAAAATATATTTGTATTGAGGTAAAGAATTTTAGTCTGTTATTTAGGCAGGTAAGGTAAGTGCGAAAGCACCGATAGGACTAAGACATTTATATAGACAACTTTGTATAGCATTTTAGTAGTAGCAGCAAGGAAAAAGATTATTTGCAATAGAATAGACTACGAGAGGTTTATAAAATAACATAGTATAACATATTAGATTTGACAGCGACTTAAATTTAATATCAAGATACCTTAAACTATTTATTACGACATCTGTATTACGAAATGATAAACTAAATATATATTTTCGCCGCGGAGACTATATTATTTAGATACTAATCTGTGAGGCTAAAGTGATACAACCGTATAGCATTTAAGAATAAATAACTTTAAGTTTTGACGCAAGCAATTAGCTTGCGTCTTTATTTTTTTGCTTTGTTATAGTATAATTGTTATATAGAAAGTAGGTTAGCTATGGAAGATAGATTAAAAGAAAATATAAATAATATACCTTTTAATCCAGGTGTTTATTTAATGAAGGATAAAGAGGATAATATAATATATGTAGGGAAAGCAATTAGTTTAAGAAAAAGAGTTAGACAATATTTTCAAAAAACTCGTAAGTCTCAAAGAATATTAAATATGGTATCTTTAATAGATCATATAGAATATATAGTTTGTAGTAATGAAATGGAAGCATTAATTTTAGAATGTAATTATATAAAAAATAATAAGCCTAAATTTAATGTATTATTAAAGGATGATAAAACATATCCATATGTAAAAGTTACTATAAAAGATAAATATCCAAGTATATATATAACAAGACAAAAGAAAGAAGATGGAGCTAAATATTATGGACCATATGCAGATGTAAAAGCAATAAAAGATAATATAAATACAATTAAAGAAATTTTTCCGGTTAAAAGATGTAAATATAACTTAGAAAAGAAAAATTTAAATACAGGAAATTTTCCTTGCCTATATTATCATATAGGTAGATGTTTAGGACCATGTATAAATGAAGTATCTAGAACAGAATATCAAAATATGATGCAAGAAATATGTATGTTTTTAGATGGGAAACATAGTGAAATAAAGAAACATATAAAAGATGAAATAGAAAAATGTATAGAAACTTTAGATTTTGAAAAAGCACAAAAATATAAAGAAAGATTAATTGCAATAGATAAATTAAATGAAAAACAAAAGGTATCTAATTTAAATGAAACAGATGCAGATGTAATTGGGTATATACATGAAAATAATGTATTATATCTACAAATATTTAAAATACGTAATGGTAAAATTGTAGATCACGATAGTTATACAGAAGAAGATGTAGATATCTTAGATTTGCAAAATACATTATATACACTCGTTTCACAATATTATTTAAATAAAGATAAATTACCATATAAAATATATATAAAAATAGAAGAAGAAAAAGATAGAGAAAATAATTTGGAATATTTAGAAAAAATACTTAGAGAAAAAGCAGAAAGAAAAGTAGAAATTAAAGTTCCTAAAATAGGAGATAAATTAAAACTAATAGAAATGGTAGAAAATAATATTAAAATAAATATAGAAAAAACAAATACAAAACAAAATATAGAAGAAAATTTATCTAAGTTTTTGAAATTAAATTATACATTAAATTCAATAGAAAGTTATGATATATCTAATTTAAGAAATGAATACATAGTTGGTGCAATGGTAAGATGGGAAGATAATAGATTTAATAAAAGTATGTATAGAAAATTTAAAATAAAATCTACACTTACACAAAATGATCCATTATGTATTTATGAAGTATTATGTAGAAGATTTAATAGAAAAGAAGAATGGCCACTTCCAGATGTTATTCTTTTAGATGGTGGTAAGACACAAATGAATGCTGCACTAAAAGCAATGAAAGATACTGGAGTAAATGTAGATATATTTGGCATGGTTAAAGATGATAACCATAAAACTAATATGATAATAGATAAAGATTTTAATGAATATGTTTTTGAAGATAACAAAGAACACAAAAATATATATAATTTTGTAGCTAGAATACAAGAAGAAGTACATAGATTTGTAATTACATACCACAGAAGTTTAAGAGATAAAATAAAATAAGAATATAATGTTTTGCTTAAAAAAGCTAAAAATTATACATAGAATGTATAGAAAGAGATTACAAAATTAAATTTTTCCGTTTGAATTAGGTAAACTTTATTTAGAAGAAGAAAAAATAGAAAAAGCAGAAACATAATTAAAAAATATGTAATAAAAAAGTCTTATTGACATTTGTTAATAAGGCTTTTTTGTTGCAAAATTTTACATAATATGATATAATATATATATTGTAA
>RCNI01000577.1_pt1 | contig 22086 bp, 36 predicted proteins | sample 2041151 | NCBI WGS metagenome assembly RCNI01 (sample SAMN09708214, study PRJNA481090) | feces metagenome | isolation source: feces | place: Antarctica: Albino Rookery | reverse complement strand
ACTGGCGAAATGTCAGCACTTAGCTTTTTACAAATCCCAGTATCAATCATTTTAGGCGTATTGCTCGGTGTAGCAGTAGGCTTCTTATTAGTGTTCGTATTCAAAAAAGTTCATATGCGTGACTCTATCAAACTTATCATTATTCTTAGTGTTTCGTTCTTACTACTTGAATTACAAGAGCAATTAAAGGGAACAGTTGAGATTTCAGCATTGCTTGCAATTATGAGCCTTGGTATCGTTATCAATCAAAAGTATGATATTTTAGCTCAAAGGCTTTCAAGCAGATATAATAAGTTGTGGGAAGCTGCACAAATCGTATTGTTTGTATTAGTAGGCGCTTGTGTAGATATTAAGTATGCTATGAAAGCAGGTGTAGCTGCCATAGTATTAGTATTCGGCGCATTGTTGTTCAGAATGGTTGGCGTTTTAATATCTGTTATTAAAACTAAACTTACTAAAAAAGAAAAAGTATTCTGTATGATTGCTTACACTCCTAAAGCAACAGTACAAGCTGCTATCGGTGCAATTCCACTTGCTATGGGCTTGGACTGTGGCGAAATAGTGTTAACCGTTGCGGTGCTTGCAATTTTGATTACCGCTCCGTTAGGTGCAATCGCAGTAGATAATACTTATAAGAAATTATTAGATAGGTCATTATAATACAAAATTCGATGTCTAGTCTTTAATCGAAAAACAGCAAATTTTGTCAATAAAATAGCAGTGTGAAAAAAATACACAAAAATTTGTGTAAAACTATTGCAAAATGAAAATTGTTATGGTAATATGTGGAAGAAATAAAAATGTTGAGATTTTTCACAATCTCTCAAAAAGGAGTACATATTATGAAAAACAATTTAAGAGTTCTAGTAGCAGACGATTCAATGGGGGTTGGAAGAGGATGTCAAAAGGAGCTTAACAACCTTGGCTTTGAAACTGTCGTTATCGCTAAAGATGGCGAAAAGGTAAAGGACATTATCACTGCCCAACACTTTGATGCAATTATTATTGACTCGTTTATGGCTAATGCTGACGCTGTTGATGTTATGGAATATATTTCTAATTCATTAACAGAAAAACCATTGATAATTATTTTATCTTCTGTTAATAACTTTGATTTTGAAGAGCAAATGATTCAGTGTGGCGCTGATTATTATTTCATCAAGCCAATCAATCCTGCTTCCGTTGCTAAGAGAGTAGAGAACTTAGTTAGCTGGAAAAAGGATAAATCAAAGGCGAGCAAGGAAGAGAGCAACACAATCACTAAAGAAGAGTTAGAAGTTATAATTAGTGATATTATGCGCCAAATCGGTGTTCCAGCTCACATTAAAGGCTATCATTACTTGAGAACATCTATCTTATTATCGGTATTGGATGATGAAATGCTCGGCTCCGTGACTAAAATATTATATCCAACTGTCGCTAAGACATATAACACCACTTCTAGCCGTGTAGAAAGGGCTATTCGCCACGCTATCGAGGTAGCATGGGATAGAGGAGATGTTGATGTTTTGTCTAATTATTTCGGCTATACTATCCAATCACAAAGGGGTAAGCCAACAAATAGCGAGTTTATTGCTATGATAGCTGATAAAATAAAACTTACTTATAAAACTATTGCCTAATTAAATATATAATTATAGTTGACTTTTAAGTCTTTATATAATATCCTAGGGTACATTAAAATTTTTAATGTATCCTTTTTTATATATAGATACATTTATAATATGTCTACTTACTACATATAGTAGTCGAAAAGTAAAAATCTGTCATTATCTACTACATACAAGATTATTATTAAGGTTGTGCAAATTTAACAAACTTTGAATAAAAAGATTGTTGATTTATACGAAAAAATATTTTCAAAATATTTCGCGAAAATGCTTGACATTGCACCCTTTTAATAATATAATAGCAGAGCGTGTGAAAGGTCTATATATTATATATATAATTGATTCACACAACTAGATATGCGATGATGCTGGAGGTTGCGTCAAAACCCTGACGGTAATTTCAGCGGAGTATGTCCGATTTTAAACCGGGCGAAATTTATCCAGTAACCACTCCCTACGGATGACTTGCGAACATTCGTAATGGTAGGCCAATACTGTGCCCGAATGAATATTGTTCATTCGGTTTTTTAATGAGGCAGTATGAAACACACGGCTTCGTGGCATAAATCTGGTAACTCGCACCACAAAATTTCATGGAGGAAATTAAAATGGCAGCAAGTAAAGTTAAGATTCGTATTCGTCTTAAAGGCTATGATCACAGTGTTGTTGATAAAGCAGCAGAAAAGATCGTTGAAACTGCTAAGAGAACTGGCGCACAAGTAAGTGGTCCTATTCCACTTCCAACAGAAAAAGAAGTTGTTACAATTCTTCGCGCTGTTCACAAGTACAAAGATAGCCGTGAGCAATTCGAACAAAGAACTCACAAAAGACTCATCGACATTCTCAGACCTTCAAACAAAACTGTTGAAGCTTTGACAAGTCTTGAGCTCCCAGCTGGTGTTGACATCGAGATCAAACTCTAATCAACGGGCTGAGGTCATGTTGGGTGAGATTCCCAACCAATAACCAAAGGAGGAAATAAAACATGAACAAAGGTCTTATCGGCAAGAAGATCGGCATGACACAAGTTTTTGACGAAGTTGGCAACGCAGTGCCTGTAACAGTAGTTGAAGCTGGTCCATGCGTAGTTGTCCAAAAGAAGACAATCGAAAACGATGGCTATGAAGCTATCCAAGTTGGTTATGGCGATGCTAAAGTTAGCAGAGTTAATAAGCCAATGAAGGGCCACTTTGACAAAGCTAATGTTGGTCCTAAGAAAACACTTAAAGAATTCCGTCTCGATGACATCGCAGCTTACAATGTAGGTGACATCCTCAAAGCTGATGTTTTCGCTGCTGGCGAAATCGTTGATGTTAAAGGTACAAGCAAGGGTCACGGTACTTCTGGCGCAATTAAGCGTTGGAACTTCTCAAGACTCCGTATCAGCCACGGTACTGGTCCTAACCACCGTCACGCTGGTTCACTTGGTGCTTGTTCAAGCCCTTCAAGAGTATTCAAGGGTAAGAAGATGGCAGGCCACTATGGTCACGAAACAGTAACAGTTCAAAACCTTACAATCGTTAAGGTAGACGCAGAAAACAATCTTATCGCTATTAAGGGCGCTATTCCAGGTCCTAAGGGCGGCATTGTTGTTATCGCAGACGCTGTTAAAGCATAACGAAAGGAGAGTTTAAAATGGCACAAGTTCAAGTTTATAACCAAGAAGGTAGAAAAACTTCTAAATTAGAACTTGCAGATGCAGTTTTTGGTATTGAACCAAATGCAAACGCAATGCATCTTGCAGTTGTTAGCTATCTTGCTAACCAAAGACAAGGTACACAGTCAACTCTCACTCGTTCAGAAGTAAGTGGTGGCGGTGCTAAACCTTGGAGACAAAAGGGTACAGGTCGTGCTCGTCAAGGCTCAACAAGAAGCCCACAATGGACACACGGCGGTATCGCTCTTGGTCCAAAGCCAAGAAAATATAAAGTAGAGCTTAACAAGAAAGTTAAAAGACTCGCTATGAAATCAGCTCTTTCATCAAAGGTTGCAGCTGACGAAATGATGGTCATCAACAAGGTTGAGCTTGAAGGTATCAAAACAAAAGCTATTGTTGAAATGCTCAGCAAAGTAAAAGCAGCTAAGAAGTCACTTATCGTTACAGCTGATGTAGATGAAACAATCTACAAGAGTGCTCGTAACATTGAAGGTGTTAAGGTTGTTACAGTAAATACTCTTTGTGTTTACGATATTCTCAACTGCGACTCATTCATCGTTCTTAAGGACGCTGCTAAGAAGATTGAGGAGGTATATGCATAATGAAAACTGCTCAAGATATCATTCTTAAGCCTATCATTACTGAAGAATCAATGACAGGTGTTATGGTTAAGAAATATACCTTCAAAGTTGCAAAGGATGCAAACAAAATCGAAATCGCTAAGGCTATCGAAACAGTTTTCCCTGGCACAAAGGTTGCTAAGGTTAACACAATGAACGTTCGTGGTCATATGCGTCGTCAAGGTGCTAACGCTGGTTACACTCCATCTTGGAAGAAAGCTATCGTTACTCTTGCTGAAGATTCAAAAGAAATTGAATTCTTCAATGATATGATGTAATCACGCTAATATATACCTATTATATATAAGCAAATAAACAAATCCGAATGACGAGGTATGAAAGGAGCCATCCTTTCGCAAAGTTATTCAAAAAAGGAGAAAAATAATGGCAGTTAAGGTATTTAAACCAACAACTAACGGCAGACGTAACATGTCAGTTATTGATTATTCTTCTTTATCAAAGGTTGCACCTGAAAGATCTCTTCTTGAGCCTCTCAATAAGAAATCAGGCCGTAACTCATACGGAAGAATCACAGTTCGTCACCGTGGTGGTGGTAACAGAAGAAAATATCGTGTAATTGATTTCAAAAGAAACAAGTTCGATATTCCAGCTACAGTATTAACTATCGAATACGACCCAAACCGTTCAGCTAACATCGCTCTCATCCAATATGAAGACGGCGTTAAGAGCTACATCATCGCTCCAGAAGGTTTAAAGGTTGGCGCAACAGTTGTTGCAGGTAGAGATGCTGACATCGTTACTGGTAATGCACTTCCTCTTGAATGTATGCCAGTAGGTACAATTATTCACAACGTTGAGCTTTATCCTGGCAACGGCGCACAACTTGCTCGTTCAGCTGGTAACAGTGCTCAACTTATGGCTCTTGAAGGTGCTTATGCACTTCTTAGACTTCCTTCAGGTGAGCTTCGTAATGTTCCTAAAGAATGTATTGCAACAGTAGGTACTGTTGGTAATGCTGAACATGCTAACGTTAAACTCGGTAAGGCTGGTAAGAGCCGTAACTTAGGTTGGAGACCAACAGTTCGTGGTTCTGTAATGAACCCTAACGATCACCCTCACGGTGGTGGTGAAGGTAAGTCACCTATCGGTCGCCCAGGTCCTTGTACTCCTTGGGGTAAACCAGCTCTTGGTTACAAAACTCGTAGTAAGAAAAAACAATCAAATAGCATGATTGTTCGCCGTCGTAACGGTGCGAAGTAAGAAGGAAGGAGAAGATTAAATGAGTAGAAGTCTTAAAAAAGGCGATTTCGTTGAAGAAAGCCTTTACAAGAAAGTAGTTGCTCTTAACGAAAAGGGCGACAAACAAGTTATTAAAACTTGGTCAAGAAGTTCAACAATCTTCCCTGAATTCGTAGGACATACATTTGCTGTTCACGATGGAAGAAAACATGTTCCTGTATATGTTACAGAAGATATGATTGGACACAAGCTTGGTGAGTTTGCACCAACAAGAACATTCAAAGGCCATGCCGGCTCAAAGACAGGTAAATAATTGAAAGGAGAATTATGATGGAAGCAAAAGCAAAAGCAACATACGTTCGTATTTCTCCAAGAAAGGTTCAAATCGTTCTTGATTTAATCAGAAATCAACCTGTTGATAAGGCGAAGGCTATTCTTAAGTTCACTTCAAGAGCTGCTTGCGAACCAGTTATGAAGGTTCTCAAATCAGCTATTGCAAATGCTGAGAATAACCACAATATGGACGTTACTAAATTATATGTAAGCGAAGCACACGTTGCTCCTGGCCCAACTCTTAAGAGAATTCAAGCTAGAGCACAAGGCAGAGCATTCAGAATTAACAAAAGAACATCACACATTACCCTTGTTATCAAGGAAATGGAAGACTAAGCGAGGAGGAAAAGTTAAATGGGACAGAAATGTAATCCAACCGGTTTAAGAATCGGCGTTATTAAAGACTGGGACTCTCGCTGGTATGCTAAGAAGGGCGAGTTTGCTGATACTCTTATCGAAGACCACAATCTCCGTGAGTATCTCCTTAAATCACTCTACAGTGCAGGTGTTCCAAAAGTAGAAATCGAAAGAGACGCTAAGAGAGTTAGAATCAACATTCATTGCGCTAAGCCAGGTATGGTTATTGGTAAGCAAGGTGCTGAAATCGAAAAGCTCAAAGCTATCTGTGCAAAGAAACTCAACAAAGATGTTAACGAAGTTTTCATCAACATTGTTGAAATTAAGCAACCAGACCTCAATGCTACTCTCGTAGCTCAATCAGTTGCAACACAACTTGAGAGACGTGTGGCATTCAGAAGAGCTGTTAAGGGTGCTATCCGTAATACAATGAGACTTGGTGCTCGTGGTATTAAGGTTATGGTTTCTGGTCGTATCGGCGGTGCTGAAATCGCTCGTTCAGAAATGTACAAAGAGGGTACAATTCCTCTACAAACAATTCGTGCAGACATCGACTATGGTACAGCAGAAGCTGCTACAACATACGGTAGAATCGGTGTTAAAGTTTGGATCTATCAAGGCGAAGTTCTTCGTGAATCTCGCAACAAGAGAAGATCAAATCGTAGGGAAGGGGGAAATAGATAATGCTCTTACCTAAGCGTGTAAAACACAGAAAGCAACATAGAGGTCGTATGACTGGTGTTGCACTTAGAGGTAACAAAGTATCTTATGGTCAATATGGTCTTGCTACAACAGAACCAGCTTGGATCACAGCTGCTCAAATTGAAGCTGCCCGTATCGCTATGACAAGATACACAAAGCGTGGCGGTCAAGTTTGGATTAAGATTTTCCCTGACAAGCCAGTAACTGCAAGACCTGCTGATACTCGTATGGGTAAAGGTAAAGGTAATGTTGACTATTGGGTAGCAGTAGTTAAGCCAGGTAAGGTTATGTTCGAACTTGGTGGCGTTGACGAGACAGTAGCTCGTGAAGCTTTACGTCTTGCTGCTAACAAGCTACCAGTTAAATGTAAATTCGTTAAGAAAGAGGGAGGCGAGCAATAATGAAAGCAACAGAAATTAAGGCACTTAGTGCAGAGCAACGTGCAAAGAAGCTTGCAGAGCTTAAAGAAGAGCTCTTCAACCTTCATTTCCAACAAGCTATCAACCAGCTCGACAACCCTATGAGAATTAAAGCTGTCAAGAAAGATATCGCTCGTATCAAAACTGTTGAGAGAGCTATCGAACTTGAACAAGCTAATTCTTAAAGAAGGAGGTAACTGATAATGGAAAGAAACCTCAGAAAAACAAGAGTGGGTATGGTTACAAGCGACAAGATGGATAAGACAGTTGTTGTAACAATCCAAGACAGAGTTAAACATCCTCTTTACAAGAAGATTGTTGATAGATCTGTTAAGTATAAAGCACACGACGAGAATAACGAATGCGGTATCGGCGACAAGGTAGAAATCATGGAATGCCGTCCATACAGCAAGGACAAGAATTGGCGTGTTGTTAGAATTATCGAGAAAGCTAAATAATCGTTACGATTTACAGCTTTTAAGAATATATTTAGTCAAAGAAATAATAACTGCAACTTAGCAAAGTGTTATTTTGCAGTACGAAGGAGGAAAATGCTGTGATACAACAAGAAAGTCGTCTTAAAGTTGCAGACAACACAGGTGCTAAAGAAATTCTTTGCATTCGTGTTCTCGGCGGCACAGGAAGAAAGTATGCCAATATTGGCGATGTAATCGTTGCAAGCGTAAAGAAAGCTGCTCCAGGCGGCATCGTTAAAAAAGGCGAAGTTGTTAAAGCAGTCATCGTTCGTACAACTAAAGGTGTACGTCGTGACGACGGTCAGTACATTCGTTTTGACGAAAATGCTGCCGTAATTATCAAGGAGGATAAAACTCCTAAAGGCACCCGTATTTTTGGTCCCGTAGCTAGAGAGCTTCGTGAAAAAGATTTCATGAAAATTCTTTCTCTTGCTCCGGAAGTTCTTTAATGGAGGTGCTCTAAGATATGAAAAAGATGTTCGTAAAATCTGGAGATACTGTAATGGTTCTCTCAGGTAAGTCAAAAGGCGTAAAAGGCGAAGTAGTTGCTGTAAGCCCTAAGGAAGACAAAGTCATCGTTAAAGGCGTTAACGTTGTTACAAAGCACGTTAAACCTCGTAAGATGGGCGACCAAGGCGGTCTTATTGAAACTGAATCAGCTCTTTATGCATCAAAAGTACAATTAGTTTGCCCAAAATGCGGTGAATCAACTCGTGTTGGTCACGCTAAGGGCGGTATCCGTGTTTGCAAAAAATGCGGTAAGGAATTTTAAGTAAGGGAGGAACATAACTATGGCTGCAAGGTTAAAAGAAACCTACATGAGCGAAGTTGCTCCAGCATTAATGAAGAAATTCGAGTACAAATCTGTTATGCAAATCCCAAAGCTTGACAAGATTGTTCTTAATGTTGGTTGCGGCGAAGCTCGCGAAAACTCAAAAGTAATTGACGCTATTGTTTCTGATCTTTCACAAATTACTGGTCAAAAGCCAATTATTTGTCATGCAAAGAAATCAGTAGCTAACTTCAAACTCCGTGAGGGTATGCCAATCGGTGTTAAAGTTACTCTTCGTGGTGACAGAATGTATGAATTCCTTGATAGATTCTTCAATCTCGCACTTCCAAGAGTTCGTGACTTCAGAGGCATCAATCCAAATTCATTCGATGGTCGTGGCAACTATGCTATGGGTATCAAAGAACAATTGATTTTCCCAGAAATCGATTATGATAAGATTGATAAAGTTCGTGGTATGGATATCATTATGGTAACTACCGCTAACACAGACGAAGAAGCAAGAGAGTTGCTCAAACTTATGGGCGCTCCATTTACAGCATAAGGGAGGGATTATCGTGGCAAAAACATCCATGAAAGTTAAGCAGAAGAAAGCTGCTAAGTACTCAACAAGAGAGTATAACAGATGTAAAATCTGCGGTAGACCTCATGCTTATCTTCGTAAGTATGGCGTATGCCGTATCTGTTTCAGAGAGCTTGCTCACAAAGGTGAGATTCCAGGCGTTAAAAAGTCATCTTGGTAAGAACTGAGAATTGCTAAATTTATAAGGAGGAAATATCAATGCATATTACAGACCCAATCGCTGATATGCTTACAAGAATTCGTAATGCCAATTCAGCAAAGCACGAAACAGTAGATATTCCTGCATCAAACATGAAGAAGGCAATTGCTCAAATTCTTCTTGATGAAGGTTATATCGCTGGATATAAAGTTATTGAAGACGAAAAACAAGGTGTTATTCGCGTAACACTCAAATACGGTGCAAACAAAGCTCAAGTTATCACAGGTCTTCGTAGAGTTTCTAAGCCAGGTCTTAGAATTTACTCAAACGTAGAAGAAATGCCTAAGGTAATGAAAGGCCTCGGTGTTGCAATCGTATCTACATCAAAAGGTATAATGACAGACAGAGAAGCTCGCAAGCAAAATGTAGGCGGCGAAGTTTTAGCATTCGTTTGGTAAGGAGGTGCAGTAAAGGATGTCTCGTATCGGTTTAAAACCTATCGTAGTTCCTGCTGGCGTTGAAATCACAGTTTCAGACGCAAATACTGTAACCGTTAAGGGCCCAAACGGTACTCTTAGCCAAGATGTTAACCCTAACATCACAGTTACAGTTGCAGACGGCGTAATTACATTGTCAAGACCTAATGACGACAAGAAGAACAGAGAACTTCACGGTCTCTCTCGTGCTCTTGTTGCTAACATGGTTATTGGTGTAACAGAAGGCTTCAAGAAGAACCTTGAAGTAAACGGTGTTGGTTACCGTGTTCAAATGCAAGGTAATAACCTTGTTATGAACCTTGGTTTCTCACACCAAGTAACAATGACTCCTCCAGAGGGAGTTAAAGTTGAATGTCCATCAGCTAACGCAATCGTTATTAGCGGTGCTGATAAGCAAGCCGTTGGTGAGTTTGCAGCAAATGTTCGTAAGCACAGATTACCTGAGCCATACAAGGGCAAGGGTATCAAATATGCTGAAGAGCATATTCGCCGCAAAGAAGGCAAAGCAGGTAAGAAATAAAGGAAGGAGTGAATTACAATGGTTTCAAGACAAGATTCTAACAAAGCAAGACAAAAGCGTCACGTTCGTGTACGTGGCAAGATCAGCGGCACAGCTGAGTGTCCAAGACTCAATGTATATCGCTCCCTTAGCAATATCTACGCTCAACTTATTGATGATATTAACGGTGTTACAATCGCTCAAGCATCAACTGTTGAAAAAGACTTTGCTCAATATGGCGGTAACGTTGAAGCAGCTAAGGCTGTTGGTAAGAAATTAGCAGAAAGAGCCACAGAAAAAGGCGTTAAAGAATGCGTATTTGATCGTGGCGGTTACGTATATCACGGCCGTGTTGCTGCATTAGCAGAAGGCGCTCGTGAAGGCGGACTTGAGTTCTAAGAAGGGAGTAATTTTAATGAATAATAAGATTGACGTATCTTCAATGGAACTTGAAGAAAGAGTAGTAACTATCAACCGTGTATCTAAGACTGTTAAGGGCGGTAGAATTTTTAAATTCGCAGCTCTCGTAGTTGTTGGTGACGGTAAAGGCCTCGTAGGTTTCGGTATTGGTAAGTCAGGCGAAGTTCCAGACGCTATCCGTAAAGGTATCGAGGACGCTAAGAAAAATGTAATTAGAGTTTCACTTAGAGGTACAACAATTCCTCACGAAGCTCTTGGTAAGTTTGGTGCAGGCGAAGTTCTTCTTATGCCAGCTCCAAAGGGTACTGGCGTTATTGCTGGCGGTCCTGTTCGTGCTGTTGTTGAGACAGTTGGTATTCAGGATATTCGTACAAAGGCAATTCGTTCAAACAATCCTTGCAACGTTGTTAGAGCAACTATCAATGGTCTCAGCCAACTTCGTACAGCTGAGGAAGTTGCTGCTATCCGTGGCAAGTCAGTAAAAGAAATAGTAGGTTAAGGAGGGGCTTTAAAATGGCAGATATTAAAATCAAGCTTACAAAGAGCTTAATTGGTAGCAAAAAAGACCAAATTGCCACTGCTCACTCACTTGGTCTTCGCAAAATAGGCAACGTTACAGTTCAGCCTGATAACGCTCAGACACAAGGCAAGATCGCTAAGATTTCTCACCTTGTATCTATCGTAGAAGAATAAGGGGAGGTGCACGCAAATGAAATTACATGAACTTTCTCCTGCTGAAGGATCTAAGAAGGAAGTTAAGCGTATCGGTCGTGGTGCTGGTTCTGGTCAAGGTAAAACTGCTGGTAAAGGTCATAAGGGTCAAAAGGCTCGTTCTGGCTTCAGCTCACGCCCAGGCTTTGAAGGTGGTCAAATGCCACTTCAAAGACGTGTACCAAAGAGAGGTTTTAACAACATCTTTGCTACTGAGTACGCAATTGTTAACGTTTCAGACCTTGATGCAAGATTTGAAAACGGTGCAACAGTTGATGCAGAGAGCTTAATCGCATGTGGTCTTATTAAGAAAACACTTGATGGTATCAAGGTTCTTGGTAAAGGCGAAATCACAAAGTCTTTAACTGTTAAGGTTAATGCTGTTAGCGAATCTGCAAAAGCTAAAATCGAAGCTGCTGGTGGTAAGGTGGAGGTGCTTTAATTGATTAAAACTATCGTTAACGCATTTAAAGTTCCCGAAATCAGAAAAAAATTATTATTTACAGCTTTTATTATTCTTATTTTTAGAATAGGATCATTCATTCCTGTTCCATTTACAAACATTACGGATGTAATTGATGTTAATAAGACTAACTCAATTCTTCCTTTCTTGGCTTTGATGTCAGGTAGTGCATTTACTTATGGCACAATCTTTGCTATGTCAATCACTCCTTACATCAACGCATCAATCATTATTCAACTTCTTACAGTAGCGTTTCCATTCTTGGAGCGTCTACAAAAAGAAGGTGAAGAAGGTAGAAAGAAGCTTGCTTCATACACTCGTTATTTAACAGTTGTACTTGGTTTACTCCAATCTCTTGCTTACTTCTTCTTCCTTCGCTCTCAACATAGTCCAAATGGTGGTAATTTCTTGTTAGCAGCTGCTGATGGTACTCCATTCACTGGCTTTGATGCAGTATTCCAAGCAGTAGTTATCATTTCTGTTCTTACTGCTGGTACAGCCGTTATCATGTGGCTTGGCGAGCAAATTACTAAGGACGGTATCGGCAACGGTATTTCAATTATCCTTTTCGCTGGTATCGTTTCAAGACTTCCTGTTATGATTAAACAATTATTTAGTTATGCAGAAAGAGGTCACCTTGTTTACAAAATCCTTGTTCCAATCGTATGTGTAATTTTTGTTCTTATGATTGCTTACATCGTATTTATGGACAACGCTGAGAGAAGACTTCCAATTCAATACGCTAAGCGTGTTGTTGGTCGTAAGATGTATGGTGGTCAATCAACAAATATGCCTATCAAGGTTAATATGAGTGGTGTACTTCCAATCATCTTTGCTTCATCAATCCTTTCACTTCCTGGTACAATTCAAATGTTCATCTCAGCTGATAAGTACAAAGGTACTTTCTGGGAAAAGTTCTTTGAATGTTTCCAAAGTGATTCATGGGTATATGCAGTAATGTACTTCTTACTCATTATTGCATTTGCATATTTCTACAGTACAATTCAGTACAACCCAATAGAAATGGCAAACAATCTTCGTAAAAACAATGGCGCAATTCCAGGTATCAGACCTGGTCAACCAACATCTGATTACATCATGAGAGTCATTTCAAGATTAACACTTCTTGGTGCTTTGATGATTTCTGTAATCGCTTTGTTCCCAATCATCTATTCACTTATTTGTGAAGCTGCTATCACACCAGAGCTTGTTGGTGGAGAAGGCGGTATGTCAATTTCACTTGGCGGTACTTCTCTTATCATCCTTTGTGGTGTAGCTCTTGAGACAGTTCGTCAACTCGAATCTCAAATGATGATGCGTCACTATAAAGGCTTCCTTGACTAATGATTAAATAAAGGGGTAGTAAATATGAAACTAATTCTTCTCGGCGCTCCAGGTGCCGGCAAAGGTACTCAAGCAGAAAAGATTTGTGAAAAGTTTAATATACCTGCAATTTCTACTGGTAACATCATCCGTGCCGCTCTTAAAGAAGGTACAGAGATGGGACTTAAGGCAAAATCCTATATGGATGCAGGTCAACTTGTTCCAGACGATGTTGTTATCGGAATCATTAAGGACAGACTTAAAGAAAAAGATTGTGAAAACGGATTTATTTTAGACGGTTTTCCTCGTACCATTCCTCAAGCTCAAGCGCTTGAGGATATGGGTATCGAAATCGATAAGGTTGTCGATATAGAGGTCCCAGATGAAAAAATTACCGCTAGAATGTCCGGTCGTCGTGTTTGCTCAAAGTGTGCAAACTCTTATCACATGATTTACAAACAACCAAAGGTTGAAAATGTATGTGATGCTTGCGGCGGCGAACTTATTCAGCGTAAAGACGATGCTCCAGAAACAGTAGCTGCAAGACTTGTAGAATATCACGCTCTTACTGAGCCACTTAAAGATTTCTACAAAAACAACGGCAAGTTAGTTGTCATTGAAGGTCAAGAAGAAGTTGCTGATACAACAAAGCTCGTATTTGCTGCGCTAGAGGATTAACATGGTAGTGCTTAAGAGTAGCCGAGAGTTAGAGCTTATGAAAGAAGCTTGTATCATTTCGGCGCAAGCATTAGAGTTAGCAGGCGAAGCTGTTAGACCAGGTATTACTACTTGGGAAATTGATAAGCTAGCTTATGATTTTATTATTAAGTGTGGTGCTAAGCCAAACTTCATAATTTACGGCGGGTTTCCTGCTACCGCATGTATATCTATAAATGATGAAGTTGTTCACGGAATACCAAGTAAAGACCGTGTGCTCCAAGAGGGCGACATAGTCAGTATTGATCTTGGTGCTGCTAAGAATGGCTTTAACGGCGATAATGCTGCAACTTTTGTTTGCGGGACTTGCTCTCCTGAGGCAAAGCGGCTGATAGATACTACTCGTGAGAGCCTTTATAAAGGTATCGAGCAAGCAGTACCTGGCAACAGAATCGGCGATATAGGCAACGCAGTTCAGACCTATTGCGAGGAGCGTGGCTTCTCGGTTGTAAGAGATTACACTGGTCACGGCGTGGGCAAAAAACTTCATGAAGACCCAAGCGTACCTAACTTTGGACGCGCAGGACGCGGGATCCGACTATTACCCGGAATGACATTGGCAATTGAACCGATGATAAATCTGGGAACCTATAAGGTTAAACAGCTTTCAAATGGATGGACTGTTAAGACTTGTGATGGTAAATTGTCTGCTCACTTTGAGCATTCTATCGCTATTACTCCTGATGGTCCGGTCATTTTAACAAAAGCGTAACGACAATTACAATTGCTGGTGAATACACCGTAATGTGATTCCAGTTAAGAAAAACATCATTCGTATAATTTAGCGAGGTATTAGATGTCTAAGTCAGATATGATAGAGGTTGAAGGTACAGTGGTCGAGGCTCTCCCTAATACAACTTTTAGGGTTGCGCTTCAAAATGATCACATTATAACAGCCCACATCAGCGGAAAATTAAGAATGAATAACATTCGTATACTCCCTGGTGATAAGGTAACAATGGAAATGTCACCATACGATCTAACAAAGGGTCGTATCATTTGGCGTTCTAAGTAATTTTAAGGAGGATATTCAAAATGAAAGTTAGACCTTCTGTAAAGAAAATTTGCGAAAAATGCAAAGTTATTAAGCGACATGGAAAAGTAATGGTTATCTGTGAAAATCCAAAGCATAAACAGCGTCAGGGCTAATCCTGAACTAATAATCGGAGGTAAACTGTAAAATGGCACGTATTTCAGGTGTTGACTTACCTAATGACAAAAGAGTTGTAATCGGCCTTACTTATATTTATGGTATCGGCAATACAACTGCTGAACAAATTATTACTGCAACAGGCGTAAATCCAGACACTCGTTGCAGAGATTTAACAGAAGATGATGTTAAAAAGCTCAGCGAATATATCACTAACAACATCGAGGTTGAAGGTGACCTTCGTAGAACAACAGCTTTTGACATTAAAAGACTTATCGAAATTGGTTGCTATCGTGGCGTTCGTCACAGAAAAGGCCTTCCAGTAAGAGGTCAAACTTCTAAGAACAATGCGCGTACACGCAAAGGTCCTAAGAAGACAATAGCAAACAAGAAGAAGTAAAGTAGGAGGAAATTCGTAGTATGGCTACTAAAAAGACTACTGTTTCACGTAAGAGACGCGAAAAAAAGAATATTGAGCGTGGTGTTGCTCATATTCAGTCAACCTTCAACAATACTATTGTGACTATCACTGATACACAAGGTAATGCTGTTTCTTGGGCATCAGCTGGTGAAATGGGCTTCCGTGGTTCTAAGAAATCAACCCCATTCGCAGCTCAAACTGCTGCTGAAACTGCAGCAAAGATTGCTACTGATCATGGTATGAAAACTGTTGAAGTTTATGTAAAGGGTCCAGGTGCAGGTCGTGAAGCTGCTATTAGAGCACTTCAAACAGCAGGCCTCGATGTAAGTCTTATTAAAGATGTTACTCCTATCCCACATAATGGTTGTCGTCCACCAAAAAGACGTCGTGTATAATTAACGGAGGTTACTTGATATGGCAAGATATACAGGACCTGCTTGTAAGCTCTGCCGTCGTGAAGGAAAGAAACTTTTCCTCAAAGGCGATAGATGTTATTCAAGCAAATGTGCATTTGAGCGTCGCTCATACGCACCTGGCCAACATGGTCAAAATCGTAAGAAAGCTTCAGAATATGGTCTTCAGCTCAGAGCTAAGCAAAGCGCTCGTCGTTACTATGGCATCGCTGAAAGTCAATTCCATAAATATTTCGTTATCGCTGATAGAAAAGAAGGCGTTACAGGTACAAACCTTCTTCAAATCTGCGAAAGCCGTTTAGACAATATCGTTTACACAGCTGGTTTCGCAAGCTCACGTGCTCAAGCTCGTCAACTTGTTAACCACGCTCACTTCACTGTAAACGGTAACAAGGTTGATATTCCTTCATACCTTGTTAAAGCTGGCGACGTTGTTGCTGTTAAAGAAACAAGCAAATCAACAGATGAATTCAAAAACATCGTTGAAGCTAACGCAGCTCGTCCAGTTCCACAATGGATTGATTCAAATAAAGAAGCTATGTCAGCTAAGATTGTTGCTCTTCCTGAAAGAGAAGACATCGCAACACCAGTTGAAGAGCATTTAATCGTTGAGTTCTACTCTAAATAATAAATAACTTCTATTTGATGTTCGTTTGTTATTTAGCGAAAACAAAACTAAGTTTAGGAGGCTTTTAAATGATCGAAATTGATAAGCCTAATATCGATATAGTAGATTTATCTACACAAGGAAGCAGAAGCGTAGGAAGATTTGTTGTCGAACCTCTCGAGAGAGGTTTCGGCACAACTCTTGGTAACTCAATGAGAAGAGTTCTTCTTTCATCATTACCAGGCTATGCTATTACTTCCGTTAAGATTGACGGTGTTTTACATGAGTTTTCAACAATTCCTCATGTTAAGGAAGATGTTACTGAGATCGTATTAAATCTTAAAGACGTTATCCTTAAAATACATGATGAGAATCCACAAACTCTCTATATCCAAGCTTCAGGTGAAGGCGAAATCACTGCTGGTGATATCCAACACGGCTCAGATGTAGAAATTCTTAACCCAGAGCTTCACATTGCTTATCTTGACAATGGCGCAAGTGTAAATATGGAACTCACTGCTGACAACGGCAGAGGTTATGTTCCTTGTGATCGCAATAAGCAACTTATGGATCTTCCTATTGGCACTATTGCTATCGACTCAATTTACACACCAGTTCTTAAGGTTAATTACACAGTTGAAAATACTCGTGTTGGTCAACAAACCGACTTAGATAAACTTATTCTCGATGTTGAGACTGATGGCACAATCCCAGCAGACGAAGCAGCTTCACTTGCTGCTAAGATTCTCAACGACCATCTCAAACTCTTTGTAGACCTTTCAGAAGAAGTTGGCAGCAAAGAGATAATGGTTGAAAAAGACGATGATGGTAAGGAGAAAGTTCTTGAAATGACTATTGAAGAACTTGATCTTTCAGTTCGTTCATTCAACTGTTTGAAGAGAGCAGGTATTAACACAGTAGAGGATTTAATTGGTAAATCCGAAGAAGATATGATGAAAGTTAGAAACCTTGGACGTAAGTCACTTGATGAAGTAGTTGCAAAGCTAGATTCACTTGGTTTCAAACTTAACAAGGAAGAGGACTAAAGGAGGGAATTTCAATGCCAGGTAGCAGAAAACTAGGCCGCCCAACTGATCACAGAAAGGCTATGCTTAGAGGTATGGTTACTTATCTTTTAGAAAACGGCAAGATTGAAACAACCGTTACAAGAGCTAAGGAAGTTCGTGCACTCGCAGATAGAATGATTACTCTTGGTAAGAACGATACTCTTCATTCAAGAAGACAAGTTCTTGCTTATGTTACTAAGGAAGATGTAGTTAAGAAAGTTTTTGACGAAATCGCTCCAAAGTATGCAGACAGAAACGGTGGTTATAGCCGTATTATTAAAACAGGCCCTCGTCGTGGCGATGCAGCTGAAATGTGCATCATTGAGCTTGTATAAGATAATATAACACTTAATATTAAGCAGTTAGACATTTTAAATGTCTAGCTGCTTTTTGTTTTATGTCTATTATCAACATAAAAATTATACTTTTTATATTATTTTTCTGTATTGTTTACTTTTCATTTACTTGAAAAAAGAGGATAAACATAGTATAATATTTGCATAAAATTGACTGGAGGATAACTATGAAAAAAGTAGCTATTATTATGGGTTCAGATAGTGATTTACCTATCGTTACACCTGCTATTAAACAACTTAAAGAGCTTGGTATTGAAACCACAGTTCGTGTTATGAGTGCACACAGAACACCTGAGGCTGCTCATGATTTTTCTAAGAATGCTATTGACAATGGATACGGCGTAATTATTGCTGCCGCTGGTATGGCTGCCCACTTGGGTGGTGTGCTTGCCGCTTCAACTACTTTGCCAGTTATTGGTATCCCTTGTTCATCAAAGGTACTTGATGGTATGGATGCAATGCTTGCAACAGTTATGATGCCACCTGGAATCCCAGTTGCAACAGTAGGCGTGAATGCTGCTAAGAACGCTGCTTTACTCGCTGCTCAAATTCTTGCTGTTGGTGATGATGATTTAATGGCAAAACTTATCCAAATGCGTAAGGATATGGCTGAGGCAGTTAAAGAAAAAGATGCTAATCTTCAAGAAAAATTAAAAGAATTATAATAAAGTTATTTATCCGTAAGTTTGGTGGAAAGGCTTGGTATTTGTTATGGAAAAAAGTTTCAGTGAAAGCTATGCAGCTGCTGGTGTAGACGTTACTGCTGGTTACAAATCAGTTGAACTTATTAAATCTCATGTTAAAAGAACTAATATCCCTGGTGTAATGGGCGGTATTGGCGGCTTCGGCGGTATGTTCGAACTTCCAATCAATGAATATAAAAATCCTGTTTTAGTATCAGGTACAGACGGTTGTGGTACAAAGGTTAAGCTCGCTTACTTAATGGACAAGCACGATACTATTGGTATCGACTGTGTTGCTATGTGCGTTAATGACGTTGCTTGTAGTGGTGCTAAACCATTATTCTTCCTTGACTACATCGCTTGTGGTAAAAACTATCCAGAAAAGATTGCCGAAATCGTTAAAGGCGTTGCAGAGGGCTGCGTTCAAGCTGGTTGTGCACTTGTTGGTGGCGAAACTGCTGAACATCCAGGTCTTATGCCATTAGAGGAATATGACCTTGCTGGTTTCACAGTAGGTATCGGCGAAAAAGATAAGCTCGTTTCTGGTGAACATCTTAAAGCTGGCGACGCACTTATTGGTGTTGCTTCATCTGGTATTCACTCAAATGGCTTTTCACTTATTAGAAAAGTATTTGATATTAACGAAGAAACAATTAAGGTTTACTACGATGAGTTAGGTAAAACTCTTGGCGAGGAACTCATTACTCCTACTAGAATTTATGTTAAGTCACTCTTAGCTCTTATGGATAAAGTTAGAGTTAACGCTATTTCTCATATCACTGGTGGTGGCTTCTATGAGAATGTTCCTAGAATGCTCAACGATGATACAGTTGCAGTTATTGATAAGAGCAAGTGCTTTAAGCTCCCAATCTTTGATTTAATTCAAAAGGTTGGCAACATTCCTGAGAGAGATATGTATAATACATTCAATATGGGTACTGGTCTTGTAATCGCAGTTGATAGCGATAAGGCTGACGAAGCAGTAAGAATTCTCGAAGAGAATGGCGAAAAAGCTGCTGTTATCGGTTACATCAAGAATGGTGAAAAGGGCGTTGAATTATGCTAAATATCGCAGTATTTGTTTCTGGCGGTGGCACTAATTTGCAAGCACTCATTGACGCACAAGAGCGTGGAGAAATCAAGAACGGTAAAATTACTTTCGTACTTGCTTCTAACCAAAATGCTTATGCGTTAACTCGTGCTAAGAATGCTGGTATTGAGTCTGCCGTTGTTAACAGAAAAGAGTATTCATCTAAAGAGGAATATGACAAAGCTATTTTATCAGTCCTTGATGATAAAAATATTGATTTAATTGTGCTTGCTGGTTTCTTATCAATTCTTGGCGAGGACTTAATTAAAAAGTATAGAAATAGAATTATAAATGTTCATCCAAGTCTTATCCCACTATTTTGTGGCGACGGATTTTATGGCAAAAAAGTGCATACCGCTGTGCTAAATAGTGGTATGAAAGTAACTGGTGCTACTGTTCATTTCGTTAATGAAATTACAGACGGCGGTGCTATTATCTTGCAAAAGGCTGTTAATATTGAACCGGGCGATAACGAAGATATTTTGCAATATCGTGTTATGCGTCAAGCCGAGTGGGAGATATTGCCTAAGGCAGTTTCACTATTTTGCGAGGGTAGAATTAAAATAAATGGTAATAAAACAGAAATTATATGAGGTGCACAATGAATATAAATTCTCTTGCTACACAGCTTAATACAAATGCTTATCCAGGTAGAGGCATTGTTATTGGTCAAACTAAAGATAGCAAATATGCAGTTATTGCGTATTTTATTATGGGTCGTTCAGTTAACTCAAGAAATAGAATTTTTGAAGTAAACGACCGTGGCGGTATTAGAACAAAGGCTTTTGATGAGTCAAAAATGGAAGACCCATCACTTATCATTTACAATCCAGTTTTGAAGCTCGATGGTAAGACAATCGTTACTAATGGCGACCAAACAGATACTATTTACGATTTTATGAAAGACGGTCATTCTTATATAGATGCTCTTTTAACTCGTGAGTTTGAACCTGACGCACCTAATTATACACCTAGAATTTCTGGCGTTGTTAAAGAAAATGGCGACTATGTATTATCTATATTAAAGTCTAATATGGGTAAACCTCAATGCGTTCGTCAGTTCTTTGAGTATCCTGCAACTGCTGGTATCGGTCATTTTATCCATACATATAAGTGTGATGGCGACCCAATTCCTTCATTCGAGGGCGAGCCGGAGGTTGTTGAGATTGACGGCAATATTGATGAATTTACATCAATGGTTTGGGAAAATCTCAATGAGGATAACAAAGTTTCATTATTCACTCGTTTCATCAATCTTGAAACAGGCGAAGAAGAATCAAGAATTATTAACAAGAATAACTAATTACAAAAGGACGATTTTTTTAATCGTCCTATTGTGCTTTTAAAATATGAGTTTATTTTTAAGATAAGGAGTTTTTTATGAGAGTTTTAGTAGTTGGTGGCGGTGGCAGAGAGCACGCCTTAGTTAGAAAAATTAAAGAATCAAACAAAGTTGACTATATCGCTTGTTGCCCAGGAAATGGCGGTATTTCTTATGATGCAGAGTGTTTTAATGTAGGCGCTACTGATATTGACGGCGTTGTTGCACTTGCAAAGCAAATCAAAGCAGATATGGTTGTTGTTGCACCAGACGATCCACTTGTTGCTGGTATGGTTGATGCACTCAATAAAGAGGGCTTTGCAACATTCGGTCCTAGAGCAAATGCTGCAATCATCGAGGGCTCTAAGGTGTTCTCTAAAAATCTTATGTTAAAGTATAATATTCCTACTGCTGAATATAATGTATTTGATAACGCTGAAGACGCTATTAAGTATGTAACTGAGAAAAATGAGTTCCCAACAGTTATTAAAGCAGACGGTCTTGCATTAGGTAAGGGCGTAATTATTCCAGAATCATTGGAAGAAGCTGTTGACGGAATTAAAGAAATTATGGAAGATAAGGTATTCGGCGAAAGCGGTAATAATATTGTTATTGAAGAATTCCTTACTGGTCCAGAAGTTTCTGTTCTTGCATTTACAGATGGTAAAACTGTTAAGCCTATGGTTTCATCAATGGACCATAAGAGAGCTCTTGATAATGATAAGGGTCTTAATACAGGCGGAATGGGTACTGTTTCTCCTAACCCATATTATACTGATGATATTGCTAAAGAATGTATGGAAACAATCTTTATTCCTACAATGGAAGCAATGAATAAAGAGGGTAGAACATTCAAGGGTTGTCTATACTTCGGTCTTATGCTTACTCCAAAAGGACCAAAGGTAATCGAATATAACTGCCGTTTTGGCGACCCAGAAACTCAAGTAGTTCTTCCAAGATTAAAGACTGATATTATCGATATTTTTGAAGCTATCAATAATGAAACATTAGCTGATTTAGATATTGAATGGTCTGACGAGGCTTGCACTTGCGTTATTATGGCTTCTGGTGGTTATCCAAAGGCTTACGAAAAGGGTATTGAAATTAACGGTTTGACAAATGGTCAGCTTGACGGCGTTATTGTTTATCACGCTGGCACAAAGATTACAGATGACAAACTTGTTACTAATGGTGGCCGTGTTCTTGGTGTTACAGCTCTTGGCGAAAACATCGAAGAAGCACTTAAAAAGTCATACGAAGGCGTTGAACAAATCAAGTTTAAGGATGCTCATTATCGTAAAGACATTGGTCAAAGAGCTTTAAAGGCATTGTTATAATTGTTAACAAATTGTTATACTTTACAATAAGTTATTGACAATTATACAAAACGGAATTATACTATGTGCGTTCAAAATAAATTGGGCGTTTAAAATGATATTTTTTTTATATTTAATAAATATTA
>RCNI01000624.1_pt1 | contig 22094 bp, 20 predicted proteins | sample 2041151 | NCBI WGS metagenome assembly RCNI01 (sample SAMN09708214, study PRJNA481090) | feces metagenome | isolation source: feces | place: Antarctica: Albino Rookery | reverse complement strand
CTCATGTTATATGTGGAACATTGAGATTGGAGATTTTTACAAAATATCCATTTATAACACGAGAGCCTACATAATTTGCGGAAATTAGGGATATTAGAATGTTAACTGAAGCAGCAAATTACATTAACGCCTTAACATAACCAGCTACTAAATGTAAAGAGTCCATCCGTAAAAGACAGACTCTTCTTTATAAAAAAGGAACAAAAGACATCTATATTAATCGCGCTCTATCAGCACACTTGCATAAGCCGAAATTCCTTCTTCTCTTCCTGTAAAACCTAACTTTTCGGTAGTAGTAGCCTTGATAGACACATCATCTATATCCACCCCCATCACCTGCGCAATCACCTTTTGCATTTCAGGAATATGGGCTTTCAATTTAGGTCGCTCAGCACATACTGTCACGTCGATATTTCCCACACGATAACCTTTTTCTGCTATCAGCCTTACCGTTTTGCCCAGTAATATTTTACTGTCAATATTCTTGAACTCCCCTGCATTGTCAGGAAAATGATAGCCTATATCTCGCATGTTGGCAGCCCCTAGCAAAGCATCACAAATGGCATGTATCAGCACATCTGCATCCGAATGACCAAGCAATCCTTTTTCATGCTCCAAGCGGATTCCACCCAGCCATAAATCACGACCTTCTACCAACTGGTGAACATCGAAACCAAATCCAGTGCGTATCTTCATCGTATATAAAAATCTAATACTTTTTCCGACTCCAAATAGCCTTCCAAATGATTGTTTATCTGTACAGGCCCTACACCAACCGGAGTTCCGGTAAACAAAATATCACCTATCTTTAAAGTACAAAACTGACTTACATAAGAGATGATATAATCTATCTTAAAAAGCATATCGGCCGTATTTCCCTGCTGAACCGTCTTTCCATCAATATCAAGATGGAATGACAGATGGTTCAAATCGGCAAACCGCTCCACAGGAATCCAGTCCCCTATCGCAGCCGAATTGTCAAATCCTTTACATAACTCCCAAGGCTTTCCTTCCGCACGGAATTTATTCTGAAGGTCTCTAGCTGTAAAATCAATCCCTACTGTCACCGCATCATAATACCGGTGTGCAAACCGTTCTGAAATGTTCTTTCCCAAACGGTTAATCCGTACCACCAATTCAGTTTCATACTCCATCTGCTTGCTGAAATCTGGGATAAAAAAAGGTTTCCCATCCTTAAGAAGAGCAGAATCAGGTTTCATAAATATCATAGGAGCCTCTGGAAGAGGTTCCGATTCATGTAATTCCTTGCAATGCAAGGGGTAATTCATACCTATTGCTATAATCTTCATTGCTATAAAGGTTATTTCTTAATCGCTTCGTTCAATCTATTAAACATCACCGCCAGATGTGCATATAAAGAAGTGTTTTGCACTACAATGTTTTCCGGCACTCGGATTCGAAAAGGTGTAAAATTCCAAATGGCTTTAATGCCGCCATCCACCATCTTCTCCGTAATCATCTGAGCGATGGAAATAGGCACCGTAAGCACACCTATATTTACCTGGTCTTGCTTGATACGTTCTTCAAACTCATCAGAATGATATACAGGAATTCCGTTAATTGTCTTCCCTACCAAATCAGGATTTACATCAAAAGCCCCTACTATCTCCAATCCAAAATGTGACAATCCGGAGTCACTAAGCAAAGCTCCCCCCAAGCTACCTACACCAAACAGATAAGCCCGATGCATATTTGTAAAGCCCAAAAAATCTTCCAGTACCTGTACCAGATGATCCGTTTCATACCCCACCCTTGTGCGACCAGAGATATTGACAAAAGAAAGATCCTTCGCTATCTGAGAAGCATCAATATTTATCTGTCTAGAAATTTGTGTAGACGAGATATACTTCTCCCCTTTCTCTTTCATCAGCTTTGCATTTGAAAGATACCAAGGCAACCTACGCAAGGTGGGCTCAGGTATTTTATCTACATTTTTATGATTACGTATAGCCATTAAAGGAAAAAATTTATACATCTACAGTTACAAAAGTAATCTATTTATTTTAAATAAAAGAACACTCTGTCAGTTTTTGTACAATACGGGCAATAAATAGAAGTATCTTGGATTAAATGAAAGTTTATGCTATCTTTGGAATAAGTTTATTCATCAACTGTAAAATTGGATAATATGAAAAGTAATGACTGGAAAGACAGATTAAACATTGTATATTCCACCAACCCAAACTTTCAATACGAACAAGAAGAGAACGATGCACCAGAAAGCATCGATAAAAAGCAGCAGAAACTAAAAGTCTGCATTGAAAAGAAAGGGCGAGGAGGAAAAACCGTCACTTTAATCAACGGATTTATCGGGCAAGAAGAAGACCTGAAAGAATTGGGAAAATTACTCAAGTCAAAATGCGGTGTTGGAGGGAGTGTCAAAGACGGCGCCATACTCATCCAAGGAGATTTCAAAAGCCGAATCATAGAAATTCTAAAAGCGGAAGGATATACACAAACTAAATAAGCAAAAGAGGCTGCTCCCAAGGGAACAACCTCTTTTTTTCTTCCAAAAAAGGACAAATATCTTTTAAAGCATTATTCAGCACGCAAAGTGAAACGCTTGAACTCAGTTACTGCAAGTTCAGCATCAGCAGCTTTCAATACATCAGCAACAGTCTGCTTTGGATCCATAATGCTTTCCTGGCGCAACAAGCAAACTTCTTTCAAGAATTTGCCCAAACGACCTTTCGCAATGTTCTGAATCATCTGTTCTGGCATGTTAGCGCTCTTTTCAGCAGCTACAGTTTCTTTAATCTTGCGGATTTCTTCTGCCTGTGCTTCTGTAATAGAACCCTTCATAATACCTTCGTTGATGTGTTCTTCGTTTTCTGCGATATACAAGTTGAAACCAGCTTTCTTCAATGCAGCTTCAACAGCTTTCTGAATCTGTTCAACTTTAGTCTTATCAATAGCAACATTGATTTCGTTCTGCTTAACTTCTTCAGGAACGCCAGCTTCATCAATAGCAATAGGGTTCATAGCTGCAACCTGCATACAGATTTCGTGAGCTACACCTTCAGCGCAAGGCTTGTTGAATGAAGCGATAGTACACAACTGGTTTTTGTTCTGGTGGTTATAAACAGCAGTATAAGGACCAGAAACAAAGTTGTAACCATCAAGTTCAGTCTTTTCACCAGTGATACCACTACGTTCAACGATAGCGTCACCGATAGTACCGTTACCCATAGGAAGAGCCTTAATTTCTTCGATAGTCTGGCATTTGTTTTCGATAGCAGCATCCAGAATAGCCTGAGTCAAAGCTACGAAATCAGCGTTCTTAGCTACGAAGTCAGTTTCACATTTCAAAGCAATCATAGCAGCATATTCGCCAGTAGATTTAGCCAATACACAACCTTCAGCAGTTTCACGGTCTGAACGTTTAGCAGCTACTGCCTGTCCTTTTTTACGGATAATTTCCATTGCCTTGTCAAAATCGCCTTCAGATTCAGCCAAAGCGTTTTTACAGTCCATCATACCAGCTCCAGTCATTTTACGAAGCTTGGTGATATCAGCCATACTTACAGCCATAGTAATTCTTTATTATTTGGGTTAATAAACTAAATATCAGAAAAGATAAGACGCAGGTCCTTGCAGTCATCAGCAGATATTCAATCTGCGGTAATCTGCATGAATCCGCGTCTTAATTATAGAATAAAACTAATTCAGAATAGAATTAAGCTTCTTCTTTGTCAATGAAAGCAGCAGCTTTTGAAGCGTTGATGGCGTCTTCTTTTGACTTGTCCATACGAGCCTTAGTAGTTTTTTTCTTAACAGCCTTAGGTGCATTTTCACCAGCAGCTTCCATGTCTACTTTTTCTGCTTTTCTTTCTTCCAAACCTTCTGCCATAGCAGCGCAGCAAGCATCCAAAATAACTTCTACAGATTTTGTAGCATCATCATTTGCAGGGATTACATAGTCTACACTTGAAGGATCTGAGTTAGTATCTACGATAGCAAATACTGGAATACCCAAACGGTTAGCTTCACGGATAGCGATGTTTTCTTTCAACACATCGATAACGAACAATGCAGAAGGAAGACGAGTCAAGTCAGCGATAGAACCCAAGTTCTTTTCCAATTTAGCACGCTGACGAGAAATCTGAAGAACTTCTCTCTTAGAAAGGTTAGAATAAGTACCATCGTTAGTCAACTTATCGATAGTAGCCATTTTCTTCACAGCCTTACGGATAGTTGGGAAGTTAGTCAACATACCACCTGGCCAACGTTCGATAACATAAGGCATATTTACAGAAGCAGCTTTCTCAGCCACTACCTGCTTAGCTTGTTTCTTAGTAGCAACAAACAGGACTTTCTTTCCTGATTTTGCAATCTGCTTCAAAGCTTCAGCAGCTTCTTCTACTTTAACAACGGTTTTGTTCAAATCAATGATATGGATACCGTTGCGTTCCATGAAAATATAAGGAGCCATTGCAGGGTTCCACTTTCTCTTTAAGTGTCCGAAGTGGCAACCAGCTTCTAATAATGTATCAAAATTTACTCTTGACATTTTTTTAATCTTTAAATCGTTTACTTTCTTTTTTGTTTATTGAACCAACTGTCAGGTAGTTCTTCCACAAGTCCTTGTAAAAGAAATCCCGGCGGTTTAGATACTAAACGCTTTCCGTTTTAAGTTTTTGAGTTTCTAAGTTTCTTAGCCAGTTGCAAGTTTCAGAAAACCGATTACTTAAACAAACTTACCAACTTAAAAACCAGCCAACTCAAAATCTTAACGTTTACTGAACTGGAATCTACGGCGTGCTTTTGGACGTCCTGGCTTCTTACGTTCAACAGAACGAGGGTCACGAGTCATGAAACCTTCAGCACGAAGAGACTTCTTATCTTCTGGGTTGATTTTAACAAGTGCACGAGCGATAGCCAGACGCAAAGCCTGAGACTGACCAGTGAAACCACCACCACACAAGTTAACTTTAATATCATATTTTTCAGCAACTTCCAATTTGTTCAGAGGCTGCATTACTACATACTGCAGAATAGTTGATGGAAAGTACTGTGCAAGGTCTCTCTTGTTAATAGTAATCTTTCCTGTACCTTCGCTTACGAAAACGCGTGCAACAGCGCTTTTACGTCTGCCTAATGCATTTACTACTTCCATTCTTTATTATTTAAGTGTGTTAATATCAATTACTTTCGGAGCCTGAGCTTCATGTTTGTGCTCAGCACCTTCGTAAACATACAAGTTGCTCAGCAATTTAGCTCCCAAACGGTTCTTAGGAAGCATGCCTTTTACAACTTTCTTCATCAATTTCTCAGCACCGTTAGGTTTTGCCATCAAACGAGCCGGAGTAATTTCACGCTGACCACCTGGATAGCCAGTGTAGCTCAAGTAAACCTTGTCATTCCACTTGTTACCTGTAAATTTAACTTTGTCTGCATTGATAATGATTACGTTATCACCGCAGTCTACGTGAGGAGTAAAGTTTGGTTTGTACTTACCTCTCAACAACTTTGCAACTTTAGCACCGAGACGGCCAACAACCTGATCGGTAGCATCAACCACAACCCATTCTTTTGTTGCAGTTTCCTTGTTTGCAGAAATGGTCTTGTAACTTAAAGTATCCACTCTTAATTCTTTTTTAAATGTTACTACTAAAAAACAATTTCTTCCTGCTTCAGTCCTCCCGGACAAAGAAGAATAAAGCATTCAGAATTAAACTTTTATCACTATTTGATAATAATCGGCTTGCAAAATTACTGCTTTTATCTGAAACGACAAAGATTTTACGTATTTTTTCTATGGGAAAACTCTGAATCTTGGATATTTAGCAATTATTGACGTCTTCTAAATATCCGGATGTGAATCGGATGATTTTCAACATCAAAGAGGATGATTTAAGCAATAAATATTGCACTGCCTCTATCAAACAAATCAAAATACAGCCATAACAGATAACTCATATCTGTACTGTTAAATTATGCAAACACAACATCTGAAACTCGCCCGTTTACGTATAACTATCTGAACTTTGTCAAAAAATCAATTCTCAGAGCTTGACTAAACCGATATATCGCTATTTTCCAATGAATTAAACTCATTTTTCTTCTCTTGGATTCCCATTCAAAGAGCGTAAAATCCAGACAAAATCATCCTCTTACCTTCCCATATTTTGAAAGCCTCTGACCACTTCATTCAAATCGTCGGCATATTTTTACCCAATCTTCTAATTATTTCAGTGAAAACAATTAGATATTTACCCCGAAATAATTACATAATCCCCCTAAAACGTCAGCACGATTCCACTTCATTCTTGTAAAATGAATAGAAAAGCGACTTATTTTCTCTCTAATTGATGCAATAAGATTCAGCAGAAGTGTTATAAAGTGTATATAAAAGTATTTTTATGCAAACATAATTTATTAAAATCCTTCCCCCCCCAAAAAAAACAACACTAAAAGATTTATAACTTTACGCTTGCAAACTATTTGTCAGTTACTGGACAGATTGCCAGGAGCAATTTATTTATGTGAAAAGTTCCACCGGACAGGTTTTGAGATACGATGCCGACGGCCACTTCATTGATTACCAGAAAGGATAGAAAGGATAGACTACAACTCGTCTTTACAAGTGTTTGCTGGTGACGATTGTTATTTTTACGCAGACAAAATGGTAGATGATAAAGTTTACGAAATTTCAAAGCTCAATACCAACCCTTCAAAAAAGGAGTTTTCCATCTCAGAAAGCACCAGTCCTATAGATATGAGTTCCATTCGAAGTATGACATGAAATGACTACCCAACTATCCCATACAAAATATAAGAAAAGCCCTCTCCAGTACACTTCACTTGTACTGGAAAGGGCTTTAAGATTTCTATATTCTTTCTGTCCGAATTAGAATTCAGCGTTACGTGGAGTACGAGGGAAAGGAATCACGTCACGGATATTTGACATACCAGTCACAAACAGCAACAAGCGTTCAAATCCAAGACCGAAGCCTGAGTGAGGGCATGATCCGTATTTGCGTGTATCCAAATACCACCACATATCTTTCATAGGGATATTCAATTCCTGAATACGGGCCATCAGCTTTTCATAATCAGCTTCACGTTCTGAACCGCCGATAATTTCACCAATCTTAGGGAACAATACATCCATTGCGCGTACAGTCTTGCCATCTTCATTCTGCTTCATATAGAAAGCCTTGATTTCTTTTGGATAATCAGTCAAGATAACCGGACGTTTGAAATGTTCTTCCACCAAGAAACGTTCGTGTTCAGAAGCCAGGTCAACTCCCCAATAAACAGGGAACTCAAATTTCTGTCCTTTTACCACTGCCTCTTCCAAAATCTTGATACCTTCTGTATAAGGCAAGCGAACAAACTCTTCCTTCAGTACACCTTGCAGACGTTCGATCAGTCCCTTGTCAAACATATCGTTCAAGAACTTCACATCATCATAGCAGTTGTCAAGAGCCCACTGTACACAATATTTAATGAATTCTTCTGCCAAATCCATATTATCTACAATGTCATTGAAGGCAACTTCCGGTTCAATCATCCAAAATTCAGCCAAGTGGCGTGGAGTATTTGAGTTCTCGGCACGAAATGTAGGACCAAATGTATAGATTGAACCCAAAGCTGTAGCAGCCAATTCACCTTCCAACTGTCCAGAAACAGTCAAGCTGGCTTGCTTGCCAAAGAAGTCATTATCATAAATAATTGAGCCATTTTCATCTTTCTTCAAATCATAAAGGTTCATGGTAGTCACCTGGAACATTTGTCCTGCACCTTCACAGTCAGAAGCCGTAATCAATGGAGTATGGAAATAGAAGAAGCCACGGTCGTGGAAAAACTTATGAATAGCAATAGCCATATTGTGACGGATACGGAACACAGCACCAAAGGTATTGGTACGTGGACGCAAGTGAGCGATTTCACGCAAGAACTCCATTGTATGTCCTTTCTTCTGAAGAGGATAAGTATTGTCGCAAATACCAAGCACTTCAATCTGACGAGCTTGTATTTCAGCAGCCTGCCCTGCACCCATTGACTCTACCAACTCACCATTTACACTGACACAGGCTCCAGTAGTAATCTGTTTTAGCATATCTTCATTAAAGTTAGCCAAATCTACCACCACCTGTACATTATTAATAGTAGAACCGTCATTCAAGGCTATAAAGTTAACCTGTTTGCTACCACGGCGAGTACGCACCCAACCTTTTACATTGACCATAGCACCGAAGTCACGGCGTTTCAGCAAGTCAACAATTTTTGTTCTACGAATCATTTCCATAGTTGTTTCTTTTAATCATCATTCAGGCACAGGTCTCACTGTCCATGAAGCCCGTGCCTGATATATTATTACAAATTAATTATTATTCGAAAGACCCCATACGAAGCATTGCCACCTCTTGTTCAGTAAGGTAACGCCAATCTCCACGGCGAAGTCCTTTCTTAGTCAGTCCGGCAAAATAAACACGGTCCAACTTAATCACACGATATCCAAGAGCTTCAAAGATACGACGTACAATACGGTTCTTGCCTGAATGGATTTCAATACCTACCTGAGATTTATCAGTTTCAGAAGCATAGCTCACTGCATCTGCATGGATTTCTCCATCATCCAATGTAACACCTGCAACAATCTGATCTAAATCAGCCTTTGACACGTTCTTGTCGCAATATACATGATAAATTTTCTTCTTCAAGAATTTAGGATGAGTCAACTTAGAAGCCAAATCGCCATCGTTAGTCAACAACAGCACACCTGTAGTATTACGGTCAAGACGACCTACCGGATAGATGCGTTCCTTACATGCACCACTTACAAAATCCATCACAGTCTTACGTTCCTGCGGGTCGTCAGAAGTAGTCACACAATCTTTAGGCTTATTAAGCAATACATAAACTTTACGTTCGATACTTACCGGCTGGTCATGGAATTTCACTTCATCGGTGCGCTGAATCTTAGTACCCAGTTCAGTCACTACTGTACCATTTACAGAAACCACTCCTGCTGCAATGAACTCATCAGCTTCACGACGAGAACAGATACCTGCATTAGCCAAGAACTTATTCAAGCGGATAGGTTCATTCGGGTCTGTCAACAGATCTTTATATTCAATCTGTTTCTTCATGCTATATTTTGCATTAGGATTATAGTCATCGGTACGTGGACGGAAACCTCCCTGTTGACGATAGCCTCCCTGCTGGTACCCATTGTTGTTATAGCGCGGACGCTGCTGGCGATAACCTCCTTCACCCTGCCCGTTACCATTATAGTGTGGGCGGAAAGAACGGTTCTCACCATCTTCATTATTATAACGCGGACGGAAAGAACGGTTCTCACCGTTTTCATTATTATAGCGTGGATTATAAGCACGTTGTGGACGTCCGTTATTATTATTGTTGAAACGTGGAGTATACCCGCGCTGCTCTCCTCCCTCCTGCTGGTTATTGAATGAAGGGCGGTAAGGGCGCTGCTGACGATACCCCCCATCATTCTGTCCGTTGCTGTTATAACGTGGACGATAAGGGCGGTCTCCTCCACCATTATTGTTATTAAAATTTGGATTATAAGAAGAGCGGTAAGGGCGTTCACCTCCTTCATTGTTATTGAAATAAGGACGACGTCCGTAATTGTTACCACCTTCATTACGGTTGTATTTGTTATAAGATTTGTAACCGTCGCGGCCAGACTGGCTATATTCGCCATTTTGTCTGCTTTCTTTTTCTGCCATAAAATAGAATTTAGATAATTAATAAATACCCTCTCGGGCCATTGATATTTTCAAATTTGTTATAAAATTACAGTCCTGTATAATTATGCGGAGTAATTGCTCTAAGTTCCTCCTTAATGTCCTCACTCACATTCAAAGTTTCAATAAACTCCTTGATAGAATTTTCATTGATAGCCTGATTTGTACGTGTAAGCGCCTTCAAAGCTTCATACGGATGCGGATACGCCTCACGACGCAACACTGTCTGAATGGCTTCAGCCACTACACTCCAGCAATTATCCAAGTCATCATAAATCTTATGCTCGTTGAGAAGCAACTTGCCTAACCCTTTCAATGTGCTTTGGATAGCAATAATAGTATGTCCGAAAGGAACACCGATATTACGTAATACAGTAGAGTCTGTCAAGTCACGTTGCAAACGTGAAACAGGCAATTTACTTGAAAGATGTTCAAAGATAGCATTTGCCATACCTAAGTTACCTTCCGCATTTTCATAATCAATCGGATTTACCTTATGAGGCATAGCACTAGATCCCACTTCACCTGCTTTAATTTTCTGCTTGAAATATTCCATTGAAATATACTGCCAGAAATCACGGTTCATGTCAATCATGATTGTATTGATACGTTTCATCGCATCAAAGATAGCGCCCAGGTTATCATAGTTTGAAATCTGAGTAGTATATTCTTCACGTTCCAATCCCAACTTTTCAGCAACGAAACGGTTTCCGAATGCTTTCCAATCATAAGCAGGATAAGCTACATGGTGAGCATTATAGTTACCAGTTGCACCTCCAAATTTAGCAGTAATAGGACAAGCCTTCAAAACAGCCAACTGACGATTCAGGCGATATACAAACACATTGATTTCCTTGCCCAGGCGAGTAGGAGAAGCAGGCTGTCCATGAGTCTTTGCAAGCATAGGGATATTTTTCCACTCTTCGGCAAATGCAGCCAGCTGGTCTATCAATCTCTGAATCTGAGGATAATAAACTTCATTCAATGCGTCTTTGATTGACAAAGGCACAGAAGTGTTGTTGATATCTTGTGAGGTCAATCCGAAGTGGATGAATTCTTTATACGCTTCCAGTCCGCCAAGTTTATCAAATTGTTCCTTGATAAAATACTCCACAGCCTTCACGTCATGATTAGTCACACTTTCAATTTCCTTGATGCGCTGTGCATCAGCTTCAGAAAAATTACGGTAAATGTCACGCAAAGATTCAAAGCGTGTATGATCCAAGCTTTTCAGCTGTGGAAGAGGCAATTCACACAATGTGATAAAATATTCAATTTCTACCTGCACACGATATTTAATCAGTGCATATTCTGAGAAATAAGCAGCCAAAGCTTCCGCTTTGCCTCTGTATCTACCGTCTATCGGTGATATAGCTGTAAGTAAATCAAGCTCCATCATGTTTTTACAACTAAAGTTTTGATATTTAATGGTCATTATAATTATAATGTGCAAAGGTAATTCTTTTTCATGAGTTAAAAACGCTATCCCATAAACTTTAGTATATATTTTGAAATTATTTTGAAGTTTTATAAAAACGAAAAAACGAAAAGCCGTACCTTTGCACACCCAAAATGTAAAATTATAATTTTAAAGAGCTTAAATTATGGAAATTCCAAAGGATCCGATGATGTTATTCAGTTTTGTGAACATGAAATTGCGAGACTTTTATTCTTCTCTTGATGCCTTATGTGAAGACTTAGACGTAGATAAAGAACAAATTATCCACACCTTGGCAAGCATTGGCTTTGAATATAACCAAGAGTTAAACAAATTCTGGTAATAACTTGTCAATAAATAAAGAAGAATATAAATTAAAAAAAATAAACAATGACTAAAAGAATCGTTCTCTGTTGGCTGTCAATGGTATTATGGTACGTGACAGCCTTTGCCCAAATGGCAGATCCCGTTAAGTTTAAATCGGAATGGAAAAAGATTTCTGACACAGAAGCGGAAATTGTATTCACCGGAGGCATCGATGATGGTTGGCATGTATATTCTACCAATTTGGAAGATGGCGGGCCAACTTCTGCAACTTTCAATGTAGATAAGATTGAAGGAGCTGAGCTTATCGGCAACTTAAGTTTTGAAGGTAAGGAAATAAAAGTGATGGACCCTGTCTTTGCTATGCAGGTTCGTTTCTTCGAAAAATCAGTAAAGTTCATCCAAAAAATAAAGTTGCTGGGCGGTACTTACAATGTAACCGGATATTTAGAATACGGTGCTTGCGATGACGAAAACTGTCTTCCTCCTACTGCCGTCGACTTCTCTTTCAAAGGAAATGTTGTCGCTAAAGCGCCTGCCAAAATTGAAACACCTGCAACTAAAACAACAAAAGCAGAAAAGCCTGCAGAAGAAATAGCCACACCTGTAGTAGATGCCATTGCTCCTTCGGCCAACCTCAGCAAAACACCCGACTACTGGAAACCGGTAATCAATGAGCTGAATAGCTTTGGAGAAAACCAAAACAAGGAATCGCACTCATGGATCTATATCTTCTTTACCGGACTAGTTGGTGGTTTACTCGCTTTGTTTACTCCTTGTGTATGGCCGATTATTCCAATGACTGTAAGTTTCTTCTTGAAACGTACAAAAGATAAAAAGAAAGGTATCCGTGACGCATGGACCTATGGTGCTTCTATCATCGTTATCTATGTTGCACTAGGACTTGCTGTAACACTAATCTTTGGAGCTAGCGCTTTGAATGCATTATCTACCAATGCAATCTTCAACATCTTATTCTTCTTGATGCTAATAGTGTTTGCAGCTTCATTCTTTGGAGCTTTCGAACTTACCTTACCTTCTAAGTGGAGCAATGCTGTAGACAGCAAAGCAGAACAGACTACCGGCCTGCTGAGCATCTTCTTAATGGCATTTACTTTGTCATTGGTTTCTTTCTCTTGTACCGGACCTATCATCGGGTTCCTTTTGGTAGAAGTTTCCACTACGGGAAGTATTGTAGCACCAGCTATTGGAATGCTAGGCTTTGCAGTCGCTTTGGCTTTACCTTTCACCCTCTTCGCTATGTTCCCGTCATGGCTTAAATCAATGCCTAAATCAGGTGGATGGATGAACATCATCAAGGTTACATTAGGATTCTTGGAGCTAGCCTTCGCACTCAAATTCTTGTCGGTTGCCGACTTAGCTTACGGATGGAGACTACTTGACCGTGAAACATTCTTGGCACTATGGATTGCAATCTTTGGTTTGCTTGGTATGTACTTGTTAGGAAAAATCAAGTTCCCACACGATGATGACGAAACCAAAGTAAGTGTCCCACGCTTCTTTATGGCTCTAATTTCTCTGGCATTTGCCTTCTATATGATTCCTGGACTTTGGGGTGCCCCACTAAAGGCTGTCAGCGCATTTGCTCCACCTATGCAGACTCAGGACTTCAACCTTTACAAAAATGAGACTCATGCCAAATTCACTGACTATGAAGCAGGTATGGAATATGCCCGCCAGCACAATAAACCTGTAATGCTTGACTTTACCGGATATGGATGTGTAAACTGCCGCAAGATGGAATTAGCTGTATGGACCGACCAGAAAGTAAGCAAATTGCTAAATGATGACTATGTATTGATTACACTTTATGTAGACGAAAAAACCAAATTGCCAGAACCTATTAAAATTACAGAAAACGGAACTGAACGTACACTGAGAAGCATAGGAGATAAATGGAGCTATCTGCAACGCTCTAAGTTCGGTGCCAATGCACAACCATTCTATGTATTGATAGACAACGAAGGTAATCCTTTGAACAAATCATATTCTTATGATGAAGATGTCAACAAATATGTAGACTTCCTTGAAACAGGTTTGCGCAACTACAAGAAATAATCTACTTCAAAGACACTCCGGTTATACAACTTTACCAGAGTGAAAAAGGAGACAGCTCTGTTACAATACAAACAGAGCCGTCTCCTTCTTATTTATCAACTTACAATCCCAGCCAAAGTTGAGGATTCAATTTCACCGTTTCTTTACGCAGCTGAAAATGCAAGACGGTATTTCCATCTGAATCAGTATTGACTTCACCGATAATATCACGTGCTTTCAATAAGCTACCTTTCTTAATCAAGACCGATGACAAGTTGCAATAGACAGAAATATAACTGCCGTGTCGCACCAAGACATTCGCCATTCCATTATATTGGAAAATAGCAGAAACCTCTCCATCGAAAATAGCTCTAGCCTGTGCCCCTTTCTTGCCTTTCAAGTCAATCCCTTTATTATCCAGGCGAACATTACGCAATCCCGGCACCTGATATTGTCCATACCGACCAATCAAAGCATAAGCTCCAGTAATAGGACTCGGCAGCCTACCTTTATTGCTTTCAAAGCTACCTGATAAACGATGTTCATCATTACCCAGCTGATAATGTTCCATTTTTTCTACTGGCTTATAGACAGGTTTCTCTATCGGCTTATTGCCCGATTTAGCTTTAGCAGCCAATACCTTTTTGGCAACCTCTTTCTTCCGTTTTGCAGCAGCCAACTCCTTACGATGTCTTTCTTCCTCACGCTTCTTGGCTTGAGCAATCTCTATCTCAATCAGCCGATCGATTTCCGCATTCAACCGATTGGCCGACAAACGCTGCTTCTTCACCTCAGCCTCTATATCCCATTGTTTTTTTTGCAATGAAGCAAGAAGCCCTTTTCGTTCCTCTTCTTGTGCCATCAATTTCTCTTTCTCGGCCATACTTTGCTTCAAGAGCGCTTCTTTTACCTTACGACTGTTTTCCAGCGTACGCTGCTTATCTGCCACCTGCTTCTGCTTATGCCCCAGTCTCACTCCTTGTTGTTTCTGATAATCGGCATAGCGCTGCACATAACGCATTCTCCGATACATCTGCCCCAAGTCTTCGGCTGAAAAGATAAACATCAGCTTTTCCTGTACCGATTTATTTCGATACATATAATTGACCGACTGTTCATATTTCAACTTACGCTCCTTCAACTCACGCTGCAACTTCTTCAGTTCCACCTCCAGTCTTCCTGTTTCCCGCTGAATAGTAAGCATATCCTTTTCAATGACAGCAATATATTTTTTACGTTCATCTATCTGCCCGGAAAGTAAAGCCAAATTACTAAACTGGCTGTTTACATCCTTGCTAGTTGACTGCAATAACGACTCGGAAGCAGCTATCTGCTTCTGCAATTCTTTATGCTGCTTTTCCAATTCCTGAATCTTGCGGGTAGTCTGCGCCTGAATGTCAGTACAACATAGACCAATACAGATAAGACAAACAATCTTTTTCATTCTTACTTCAATATCATCTTCAATAAATCTTCAAAATCCACACGCGTATAGCGAGACGAAACTTCTGAAACGGCATCCCAATTCTCATTTACCGAAAGGCGAGAAAAGTCCATATCCACATTTACTGGAGTAGAGAAACCTTTGATTGCCACATTCATTTCACGTGGGAAACTCTTTCCGTTCAAAGCGCCAAACCCTGCATAATTCCAGTTCATTTCATACGCAGAGCCAACGGCTCCAATACAGCTTTCCTGTAGTGCTCCATCTACTACAGAAGTTCGGAAACGATAAGTCAACCGTCGTGAAGTCTTGGCTTGGAGCCAGACACTCTGTCCCGACTGTGCCCCAATCATAAACAATCCCGCATCTATCTCACTGCGGTCAAGTTTCCCGGGATAGAACATTTCGTTCAGCAATAAAGCCTGCAATCCCTCAAATCCAAAATTAAGATGCCACTTCTTGTTCAGTTCCTCAAAAGACAACTGTACATACCGCTTATTCAAACGATCAATAACCAGGAAACCGTTTGGAGTTATATCCATTCGTGCCACCTCAATACCCAAAAGCGGAGCTACAGAAAAACGGATAAGTTGTCCACGCTTCAACTTCAACGAAGCATTAGCTTTTACATTCTTCCCACCCATATTCAAGCGGAAAGCCACTTTACTGCTCATCACCTGCCATTCAGGGGCAAGTGAAATCACCTTTTCCACATAAGCTTTTCCAGTCAGCCCTCCTATTTCCGGAGTCTTTTCAGTCTTACGGGCCGAAGAACAAGAAGCCATAATGGCTGCCATCACTCCGATAGATATCAGTTTAGTACAATGTCTCATTTAGTAATGTATTTCTTCAATGTTATCTTCTTTTTCAACAGCGCCATCTCTTCGGCAGTAGGGAGTGTCCCCTCCTCTTTATGCTCACCAGAAGCAATCTTTTCCGCTTTCTTCCAATACTCCACCGCCTTATCTTTCTCACCCGACAAGAAATAAATGTCACCGCAATGTTCCAATATCACCCAACTCTTCTCTCCACCGTTACGTAACGCCTGATCAATATAGATACGCGCCTCTGTGTAGCGTTCCTTTTCAAAAAGAATCCAAGCATAAGTATCCAGATAAGTCGTATTGTTAGGTTCTGCTTTAATGGTACGATAACTCAGTTCTTCTGCCTTATCCAGATTTTTACGTTCCACCGAGAGATAATACGCATAATTGTTCATCACACCGATATTGTCGGCATTATAAGCCAATGCCGAGTCATAAGCGGCATACGCTTCTTCCTGCATTTTCTTGGTATGATACAAGTCACCCAAGATAGCATAGAAATCAGAAACCACCGTCTTGTCACTCTTTTCATTCACCTGCTTAATACCGCGAGCAAAAACATCCAAAGCCTTATCGGTTTCCTTTTTCTGATAATAAGCCAACCCCAAGTAATAATAGAATTCAAGAGCCTCAGGATTATATTGTAAGGCCGGACGGGTAATCTTTATGACCTTGTCCATATCATTATCACGGATAGCATAACCCAACAGCTGCAATCTGGCCGGCTTGTTTTCCGGGTCGAGACTAAGCACTTGATGCAAAACTGGAACAGCCTTGCCTTCCATTTGCTTGGTGATGAAATACTGCGCCCCTAACATTGCCAAATCAGCATTCTGCTGAGGACGGCTCAATATACTATCAAACAAGTTCACGATTTGAGTGCTGTCGGCATGTGCTTGTTCATTCTGCATGATAAGCTGGCGCATAATTTCCATTTTGGCTTCCGTCTGTACTTCCTCATTCAGCAAAATGGTGTCTAGCTGCACTCTATACAAACTATCCTGCCCAGTTTTCTGATAATAAGTAGCCAGAGAAATCAAGGTCGGTGCATAGTCTGGCTCCTCTTTCAAGATATGTTGATAAGTCTGATAAGCCTCTTCCACCCTATCATTATCCAGATATATATCTCCCAGCATATTCTGATAACGCATATCATAAGGATATTCCTTCGACAGATTTTCTATTTCCGTAAATGCCTGATTTTTATCATCCAACAACAGATACATACGAAGTTTCTCCATACTTATCTGCTCCGACTTACCATCTAGCTCCTCCAGTCTGTTCAAGGTATTAACAACCTGTTGATAACTTTTAGTACGATTATAAAGTTCAACCAGCGACATCAAAGGCTCCAAGCGAGCAGGAAAGCGTTTCGACATACCTTCATATACGGCAATAGCTTTCTGCATTTCCATTTTTTGCATATAAAAAGAAGCCAATGTCTGCTTATACCAAAAGTTGTCCTCGTCAGAGCGTATTGCCTTTAACAGAGCCTCCTCCCCTTTGTCTTGTTGCCCCAAGAACATATAAAACTGCGCCAGTTCAAACAAGACAACAGCTGATGCAGGGTAAATATCCAGACAATGCTGATAAAGCTGATAGGCATCATCATAACATCCCTTCTGTTTCATACGCACAGCCTCCAGAAAATAGTAGTCGTACTTACGACGTTCTTGAGGAGTAAGCGGATCCTTTTCTTCCAACGAGGTCTGAGATACAATCTTACGTGAAGAGCCACAGGAGAACACTCCCAATGTCAATAGGCAGCAAACACAGAAATATAATAGTTTCTTACACATATTTCTTTCGTTTTAAACCGTTCCTGTATGTCCGAAACCTCCCTCGCCCCGTTCGGTCTCATCCAATACTTCTACAGCCTGCCATTCAGCCTGCTCATAACGGGCAATAACCATCTGTGCAATGCGCTCTCCGTCTTCTATGACAAACTCTTCAGCCGCCAGGTTTACCACAATCACTCCTATTTCACCTCGATAGTCGGCGTCAATCGTCCCTGGAGCATTTAATAAAGTAATTCCCTTCTTCAAGGCCAGTCCACTGCGAGGACGAATCTGCGCTTCATATCCTTCGGGGAGTGCAATATATAGTCCGGTAGGAACCAGGCAACGCTCCAGAGGTTTCAATACCACCGGTTGGTCTATATTGGCACGTAAATCCATGCCAGCCGATAAAGAAGTAGCATACTTAGGCAATTCGTGTTTTGATTTATTGATAATCTGAATTTTCATACTTTATTAATTAATAATTGGTACAATCAATTTTGCGAAGTTACACATTTCATAGGATTTACAGACAGGTTTACCATTTATTATATGTTAATGCCCCATCTCACTTCCATAAAAAAGAGGCAGCCATTCCGAAATAACGGACGCTGCCTCTTCACTGAATATATGTCTATAAAAGACAAGAATCTATTCTTATTTATCAGCCTTTCTTCTCTTTCACATCAGAATGAGCTTCTACTACATTGACTACATAGTCACCCAGTTTCTCACATTCTGCAATGATGTCCATATAATGAACTCCCATCTGATAGCTGTATTCCTTGTTGTTCACATCGGCCACATTCTGGTTCTTGAGCTGGTTCCGGTAATTGTTGATTTCCGTTTCCAGATTAAACGACTTGTTGACATCGGTAGTGTGATGCATATCTTCCACCAGTGAAATCATTTGAGTCAAAGCGTCGTCTGTAAGTTGAAACATCTGATGAATATGGTCATATTGCTTTTCTGTAAAATCAGTATTTCCCCTACGCTTACGGTTTATAGTACGTGCCAAATTATAGCAACTATCACCAATACTTTCTATTTCTGTTACCTCACGTAGCATTTCGCGAATCTGCATCTTACTCTCCGAACTTAAGCGCCCTTCCGACACACGAGTCAAATAATTTGCAATTTCTACCTCCATGCTATCACTGATATTTTCATACTTTTCGATACGGCTGAAAAGTTTGTTAAAATCATTTTCATTGTCAGTATGCAGCAAGTCACGTACCATCCGAAACATACGCTGAATTCTTTCTGCAAAAAGATTAATTTCCTTTCTTGCCTGAATAATGGAAAGTTCGGCAGTAGAGAGCATACCACCGGTAATAAACTGCAAACGGTATTCTTCTTCTTGCTCTTTCTGAGGGATGAAATGGCATACAGTCTTCTCTATCAGTTTCACAAACCAAATCAACAGAAGCACATTACATACATTGAAACAAGAATGGAAGGCTGAAAGTTTAAATGATACCGCCACTCCACTTTCATCAATATTCATCAAGTCGGAAACTATCCAGTCTACTGCCGACAAAAACGGTTTGAACAATACTAGAACCCAAAATACACCAAACAAGTTGAACATCAGATGGGCCATGGCTGCTCGACGAGCCTGCGTATTAGCTGTAATGGCTGCTAGGTTGGCTGTAATGGTAGTTCCGATATTTTCACCCAATACCAATGCCGCCCCCAATTCAAAACTAATCCATCCGTTGGCACACATAATCAGCGTGATAGCCATCGTAGCAGCAGAAGCCTGCACAATCATAGTCAGCACCGTACCTATCAAAACAAAGAGTAAGACTGAAAAGAAACCCATATCGGTATAATTCTGTACAAAAGCCAGCATATCCGGATTTTGTCCCAAATCGGGAGCATTTACTTTCAACAGGTTCAGCCCCATAAAAAGGAATGCGAAACCGAAAATGAATTCACCGATAGACTTGTGAGAACTTTTCTGTGAGAATAACAATGGAATACCTAGAGCCAAAAGAGGTAGTGAAAAGGCGGATATGTCGACCTTAAACCCAAGTGTAGATATAATCCATGCAGTAACTGTAGTACCAATATTAGCACCCATTATCACCCCAATAGATTGAGAAAGAGATAAAAGCCCTGCGTTAACGAAACTAACGACCATGACAGTCGTTGCTGAAGAAGATTGAATCAACGCCGTAATAAGTACACCCGTAAGCACACCCGTTACTCGATTCGAGGTCATTGCAGTCAGAATACTACGAAGACGATCACCCGCAAACTTCTGCAGCCCCTCACTCATGATTTTCATTCCATAAAGGAAAAGCGCCAACGATCCGAGCAGCGCTAAAAAATCATAAAAAGTATATTCCATTAGTTATTTATTAAGCTGGGAATAGGCTTTTACCCATTTATTGTGTAAATTACTTGCCTATTCACCATGTTAGTAATACATATTACAATTATGCTACAAATATATTGCAAAAATAACAATCTTACAAAAGAATTCCCCGCCGGAAGTACGCTTTTAGACGTTTATAAGGGTTTTAATTTAAATATGCCCTATGGTCCGGTCAGTGCAAAAGTGAACAATAAAGTAGAAGGGCTGAACTTTCAAGTGTATTATAACAAGGATGTGGAGTTCCTTGATATCACCAGTTCTTCGGGAATGCGCACCTATGTGCGTTCGTTGTGCTTCATCTTGGTAAAGGCGGTTAAAGACCTGTATCCGGAAGGTGGCATTTCTTTGGAGCATCCAGTATCGAAAGGATATTTCTGCCACCTTAAACTAGACAGAAATATCGGCCTGGATGATGTTTCACGCATCAAGCAACGGATGAAAGAACTGATTGCCGCCGACCTCCCGTTTGAAAAGACTGAATGCCGCACTCAGCAAGCGGTAGAACTGTTCAAAAAACACCAGATGGACGACAAGGTAAAACTGCTGGAAACCTACAACCAACTATACACATTCTACTATACACTGGAAGATACCATTGACTATTATTATGGCAGCCTAGTTCCAAGTACCGGATACATCCGACTGTTCGATTTGGTGAAATACTACGACGGACTACTTTTGCGGATTCCAAACCGGAAAAACCCGAAACAACTGGAAGAAGTGGTAAAACAAGAAAAGATGCTCGAAGTGTTCCAAGAATACAGACGATGGAACCAAATTATGCATTTGGGTACTGTGGGTGACTTCAACGTAGCTTGCAACGCCGGATTTGCCACCGACTTAATTAAAGTTTCAGAAGCCTTACAGGAAAAGAAAATTGCACATATTGCCGATGAAATTACCTCACGCAACAAAGACGGACAGCGCATTAAAATGGTACTAATCTTCTTCGGGAAAGACTACCTTCAGCAAACGTCTCAGCATCCAGCTGATGACCAATGGCATGATGCCTTATCCGATTTCACTGGATGACTATTTCGTCAACAGGGAAGATACTCCTAAAGATGCAGAAGGCAACTACGACTTCGAATCGCTGGATGCACTCGACCTGAATTTCTTCAAGGAACAACTGAACGACTTACTTGCTGGAAAAGAAATAGAACTGCCACGATTTAACTTCACTACCGGCAAACGTGAAAACAGCGGAAAGAAACTCCGCCTGGAACCACACATGATTCTAATCCTAGAAGGTATCCATGCCCTAAATCCGGCTCTGTCGGAATCTATCCCCGCAGAAAATAAATATAAGATTTATGTATCGGCGCTCACTACCATCCTGCTAGATAACCATAACTACATCCCTACCACCGACAACCGTCTGCTCCGACGCATCATCCGCGACTATAAATACCGCGGATACTCGGCCGAAGAAACAATTGCAAGATGGGGCAGTGTACGTGCCGGAGAAGACAAGTGGATTTTCCCCTACCAGGAATACGCCGATGCAATGTTCAACTCTGCTTTAATATTCGAACTTGCGGTATTAAAAGACTATGCAGAACCGCTGTTGCGAAAAGTACCTAACAATACTCCGGAATATTCAGAAGCACACCGCCTGCTTCATTTCTTGAAATATTTCGTTTCCGTTCCTGATGAGGAATTACCTCCTACTTCTTTGCTGAGGGAGTTCCTGGGAGGGAGCAGTTTCAGATATTAACAATCTGTCAATAAAAAATGTGCCAAAGATGTATGGTGACTTATATTTTGGCACATTTTTTATTCAATCTTTGTTCGAAAATGTAGCCTCTGTCTGCAAAGACCTTTCCATACAAGTCTTTGGCTGGGATTTTCCATACTTTTGGGTTTCTGTCGTCAACATTTGCTCCTGTAAGACAGAATGTTATGATTTCTCCTCTGTCGTTACACAACAGATGAAGTTTGAATCCGTGACACCATCCCATTGTACCTTTTCCATCGGTAGCCACTCCTTTGAAATCTGTTATATGATACAGCATTGGGAAATCACGTTTCATGTGTTCACGAATACAATAGATGTAATAATGCTTGAAATTACGATAAGTTCCGAAATGGAAAAGGAGAAGAAT
>RCNI01000576.1_pt1 | contig 22127 bp, 18 predicted proteins | sample 2041151 | NCBI WGS metagenome assembly RCNI01 (sample SAMN09708214, study PRJNA481090) | feces metagenome | isolation source: feces | place: Antarctica: Albino Rookery | reverse complement strand
CGCTTTTTTTGAATGAACCATGAGGAAGTTCACCTGTTTGATCATCTTCTTTTTTGCCTGCCTGCAAGCGGGGTTTGCCCAAAATACGACGGCATTTTACGGAGTCGATTTTTCGCTGGCCCAAACCTACGGCTGCCGTGAACGGGCTTCGGATTTTGCTGTGGCTTTTGCGGGGATCAATTCCCTGTTTGTCGAACAACCCGAAAAATATGATGTGGATCGCGACCTGCATCGGTCGTTTAACGTAGTCGATGTTTCGGTGGGCGAACGCTCTTTCGGGGAGAAGTGGGGCGAGGAGATTCTTCGCAATCCCCATGCGATTAGTTGTCTGACGCGCGATTATTCGTGTCGGGATCAGATCGACGAGGTGGTGAAAAACTACTCCTTGCGCGAAACGGAGGGCGAGGGCGTGATATTCTTCGGCAACCTGCTCGACAAGACCCGTGCCGAGGGAAGTTTCTTTGTCGTGGTCTTCGACATTGCGACACGGAAGGTTCGGGAATGTGACCTCGTGTGGGGGAAAGCGGGCGGATTCGGATTGCGCAATTATTGGGCAAATGCCCTTCATCGTTGCATGGTCCAATACCGCAGAATGAAATAAAACGAAACCGAAATGATACTTTACGATTCACAACTCGATCTGGAAGAGGTCGAACGGATAGTCTTCGGTGAGGAGGAGGTGCGTCTTGCTGACGCTGCCCGAAAACGTATCGAGGACTGTCATCTGTTTTTGAAAGATTTTGCCCGCGACAAGGTGATCTACGGCATCAATACGGGATTCGGGCCGATGGCTCAGTATCGCGTGTCGGAACAACATTTGCGCGAGTTACAATATAATATCATCCGCAGTCATGCCACGGGAGCGGGCGAACCGCTTTCGGATCGGGATGTGCGCGGGGCGATCGTTGCGCGACTGGGTACTCTGGTGCAGGGTCTGTCGGGCATCCATATTTCGGTTGTTGATCTTCTGATCGAGTTTTTGAACCGCAAGATCTATCCCATGATTCCGCGTCACGGATCGGTCGGAGCAAGTGGTGATCTGGTGCAATTGGCTCACTTGGCATTGGCACTGATCGGCGAAGGAGAGGTGCACTACAAGGGCGAATGGCGATCGGCGGGCGAGGTCTTGGCTGAAGAGGGCTTGAAACCGATGTCGGTACATATCCGCGAGGGGTTGTGCATCACCAACGGCACTTCGGTGATGACGGGTATCGGCATGAACAACCTGATCCGTTCGCGTCAGTTGCTGCGTTGGTCGGAGGTCGCTTCGGCTATGATCAACGAGATCGTGGAGTCGTACGATGATTTCCTCTCGGAGACGATTAATACCGCCAAACGACATGAAGGTCAGTGTATTATCGCTGCGGACATGAGACGATGGTTGAAGGACAGCCGCAGCCTGCGTGACCGCCAATCGGAACTCTACAACAGTGCCCATTCGGACGAGGATGTCTTCGAACACAAGGTACAGCCGTACTATTCGTTGCGTTGCGTACCTCAGATTCTGGGCCCCGTGTATGATACGCTCCGCAACGTGGAGGAGGTGCTTGTCGGCGAACTTAATTCGGCTTGCGACAACCCGATCGTCGATCCCGCCACGCGCAATGTCTATCATGGTGGTAATTTCCACGGCGATTACGTGTCGTTCGAGATGGATAAACTCAAGATCGCCATCACGAAACTGACGATGATCGGTGAGCGTCAGTTGAACTATCTGTTCCACGACCGCATCAACGGCATTCTTCCGCCGTTTGTGAATATGGGCGTACTCGGATTGAATTACGGACTTCAGGCTTCGCAGTTTACCGCCACTTCGACCACGGCCGAGTGTCAGACGCTGTCGATGCCCAACTACATACACAGCATTCCCAACAACAACGACAATCAGGACATCGTGAGCATGGGTACCAACTCGGCACTCATTGCCCGAACGGTGATCGAAAACTCCTATCAGGTGATGTCCGTCCTTTTTATGGCACTTGTTCAGGCCGCCGACTGCATCGGTGCGGCTGATCGCCTGTCGTCGCGTTCGCGGGAGATTTACGACGAGATCCGCGCGTTCTTCCCCGCATTTCGGGAGGATACCCCCAAGTATCGGGAGATTCGCGAGATGATCGATTATCTGAAGAAGAAAAAATTGGAATTATGACAAGATATGCATTGGTGACGGGCGGCTCCCGCGGAATCGGACGAGCCGTCTGTGTCAAATTGGCCGAAGCGGGCTATCGCGTGCTGATCAATTACCGTGCGGACGAAGCGGCGGCTGAAGAAACGCTGGCAGAGGTACGTAAGGTGGGATCGGACGGGGAATTGCTCCGTTTCGATGTGGCTGATGCCGGGGCGGTTGAAAAGGCTCTGGGCGAATGGACTGCGGCTCATGAAGAGGACTTCATCGAGGTCGTGGTCAATAATGCGGGTTGCCGTAAGGACAACCTGATGGTATTTATGCCGACGGAAGATTGGAACATGGTATTGCAGACATCGCTTGGCGGATTTTTCAACGTCACGCGACCCTTGTTGCAACCGATGCTGACCCATCGTCGCGGCCACGTTGTGAACATCGTGTCGTTGTCGGGTATCAAGGGATTGCCCGGACAGGTCAATTATTCGGCGGCCAAGGGCGGTCTGATCGCCGCAACGAAAGCCTTGGCACAGGAGGTCGCCAAACGCGGGGTGACGGTCAATGCCGTGGCTCCGGGATATGTCGAGACCGACATGACCGCCGACCTCGACCGCAAGACGCTTTCGAAGCAGATTCCCGCGGGTCGTTTCGGACGACCCGACGAGGTGGCCGACTTGGTGGCGTTCCTTGCGTCGGACAAGGCCGCGTACATCACAGGTGAAGTGGTTTCAATCAACGGAGGAATATTCTGATGAACAGACGAGTTGTAATTACGGGAATGGGCATCTATTCCTGCATCGGAGTGGGCAAGGAAGCCGTCCGTGAATCGCTCTTTGAGGGGCGTTCGGGAATCGGCATTGTCGAAGGCCGCCATGAGTTCGGTTATCGCTCGGCCTTGTCGGGCATCGTCCCCAAACCCGACCTCAAGGGTAAGTTGGATCGCCGTCACCGCATTTGTCTGGCCGAGGAGGGACAATATGCCTATGTCGCCACGGTCGAAGCGTTGGAACAGGCGGGTCTGGATCACGAATATCTGGCCTCGCACGAGGTGGGTATCCTCTACGGAAACGACAGCAGTGCCGCCGCAGTGGTCGAGGGAATCGACAAGATCCGCGAGGCAGGCGATACGGCGATGGTCGGTTCGGGAAATATCTTCCAGTCGATGAATTCGACGGTGACGATGAACCTCTCGACCATCTTTAACTTAAAGGGTATAAATCTTACGGTATCAGGTGCTTGCGCAAGCAGTTCGCACGCCATAGGTATTGCCGCGCTGATGATCCGTAACGGATTGCAGGATTGTGTGATTTGTGGAGGTTGCGAGGAGGTGAATGTCTATTCGGTGGCTAATTTCGATGCCCTGTCGGCATTCTCCCAGCGAGAGGACGAGCCTTGGGAGGCATCGCGTCCGTTCGATGTGTCGCGTGACGGACTGGTGCCGAGCGGTGGTGCGGCCACGCTCATTGTCGAGAGTTACGAGTCGGCCGTAAAACGCGGTGCGACGATCCTTGCCGAGATCAAGGGTTACGGATTCTCCTCGAACGGCGATCATATTTCAGTGCCGAATGTCGAGGGACCGAGCCGTTCGTTGCAACGTGCTTTGGACGATGCGGGCGTAACGCCCTCTCGGATCGGCTATGTCAATGCCCATGCCACTTCAACACCGCTCGGTGACAAGAACGAGGCGCAGGCAATTGATGCCGTATTTGGTGCGAGCAAGCCCTATGTCACTTCGACCAAATCGCAGACGGGTCACGAGATGTGGATGGCGGGTGCCAGCGAGGTGATCTATTCCATTTTGATGATGCAGAACGGATTCATCGCCCCGAATCTCAACTACCGGCAGGGTGACGAATACTCTTCGGTATTGAACATTCCTTCGAAGCGTGTGGATTGCGATTTCGATATGTTCCTTTCAAATTCGTTCGGATTCGGAGGTACGAACTCTTCGCTTGTAATCAGTAAATTTAAAGAATAGAAATATGTCAGAACAGGAAATCATTGAAAAATTGACAGCGGTACTGGCCGAAGAATTTGAAATCGAGGCCGATGAGATCACGCCCGAATCATCGCTGAAGGAGACCTTCGGTCTGGACAGCCTCGATTTGGTGGATGTCGTCGTGCTGATCCACGATAATTTCGGCATCAAGTTGCAGGGTCCCGATTTCGCGGGGGTGAAAACCTTCGGCGATTTTTCGAATCTGATCATCCGCAAACTTCATGAGTCGAAAGCCTGATACATGGAACGGTAAGTCGCGGGGCGGCTATACGGGTTATGCGATTTTCATCTTCCTGATCCGTAAGGTCGGCCTGAGGGCGGCTTACATCCTTTTGGGCTTTGTCTCGTTTTATTTTATCCCTTTTGCACCCCGTGCCACAAAGGCCGTCTGGCAGTTTTATCGCCGGAGGATCGGTTGCGGGCGGATGGAGAGTCTCTTTCGATTGTGGCGGCATTACTACGTGTTCGGACAGACGATCATTGATCGCGTGGCGGTCGAGAACGGTATGGGTTCCAAGTTCAAATACGAATTTGAGAACTACGACCAGACCAAGCAGATGTTCCGCGAGGGACGTTGCCTTGTCATGATCGGTGCGCATTTCGGTGCTCCCGCGATGGGTGCCGACTATATGGGAGAATATGCCCGGCGTATGCACATGGTGATGCTCGATGCCGAACACCGCAGGATCAAAGAGGCTTTGAACCGCTTCGGACAAACCCTCCATTTGAATATTATACCCGTCGGAGAAGATCCTCTGGCGAGTATTTTTGACATTAAGGCGGCTTTGGATCGGGGCGATTGCGTCAGTTTCATGGGCGACCGTTTTTTGAGTGGTTCGCGTACATTCGAGGCTGACTTTTTGGGCGCACGGGCGCGGTTCCCGCAAGGACCGTTTCTGATCGCCGAGAAGATGCAGGTACCGGTCATCTTCTATTTCGCCACGCGCGAAGGACACCGCACGTATCGTTTCCGATTCGTAAATATCGACCCCGTAAGCGGAGGCCGTCGGGACGGACAACGATGTTTCAAGCAGTTTGTCCCCGAATTGGAGCGCGAAGTAAAGCGCAGTCCGTCGCAGTGGTTTAACTTTTATAATTTTTGGAACTTATGAAACTTCCCGAATCGCTTAATAAGGTCTATTCCGAGGAACAATTCTCCACGCGGGAAGCGCAACATCGTGCGCAGGAAATAGCATGGGGTCCCATCGTTTTTCAGGTGTCGCGCCTGATGATCAAGTTCGGTATTTTCGAGTTGCTGTCGCGTAGTGACGAGGGCATGACGCCGGACGAGATTGCTTGTGAAACCCACTTGAGCCACTATGCAGTGCAGGTGCTTCTGGAGTCGTCATTGACGGCGCAGACCGTGCTTGCGAAGGGCGATCGTTTTCTGTTGGCCAAGACGGGTTGGTTCTTGTTGAACGACCCGATGTCGAAAGCCAATATCAACTTCAACCATAACGTGAATTATCTCGGCTTGTTCGATCTGGAACAGGCACTTAAAGAGGGGCGTCCTGCGGGTTTGAAACGTATGGGCGATTGGCCGACGATCTACGAAGGACTCTCGGAATTGGAACCCGAAGTGCAGAAAAGTTGGTTCGGATTCGATCATTTCTACTCGGATAATTCGTTCCGCGAGGCACTCGAAATCGTTTTCCGCCGTCATCCGCGCCATCTGCTGGATGTGGGCGGGAATACGGGTCGTTGGGCACGGGAATGTGTCGCTTACGATCCCGAAGTGCGGGTGACCGTCATGGATCTTCCGCAGCAGTTGGAGATGATGCGTCGTGCATCGGAGGGAGTGAAGGGTGCAGACCGAATTGACGGTTACGGAGCCGATTTGCTGGACCGTTCGTCGCACTTCCCCGGAGGATGCGATGCCGTGTGGATGAGCCAGTTTCTGGATTGCTTTTCGGAGGAGGAGGTTGCCTCGATCCTTTCGCGTGCGGCCGAGGCGATGGATGCCGACTGCCGATTGTACATTATGGAGCCGTTCTGGGATCGTCAGAAGTATCCCACGGCGGCGTATTGTCTGGTGCAGACTTCCGTTTATTTCACGGCAATGGCCAACGGTAACAGCAAGATGTATTATTCGGGCGATATGGAGCGATGCGTCGATTGCGCGGGATTGGAAGTCGAAGAGGTGGTCGATGGTCTGGGCTTCGGGCACAGCATCATGATCTGCCGTAAAAAAAGATAAACGATGACACTTTTATACGATCACGAAACCATTACGCAATTGATTCCCCAACGTTGGCCGATGCTTGAGGTTGATGCCTTTTATGGTATGGACGAGGGGGTGGCCGTTGCGGGATTGACGGTGCGTGAGGACAATATCCTTTGCGAAGGGGATCACTTGAGCGAGGAGGGTCTTACGGAACACATGGCGCAGTCGGCGGCGGCGCGTGCGGGGTATATGGCCTTGCAGGCGGGGGAACCGATCCGTCTGGGCTATATCGGTTCGGTGAATCAGATCGAATACGTGCGTCTGCCGAAGGTGGACGAAGAGATCAGAACTCGGGTACGGCTTGTGGAGGAGGTGATGAATATTGCCCTTTTAGAGATTGAGAGCCACATCGGTGAGGAACGGATCGCCTCGTGTCGCATGAAAATATTTTTGGAACAATGAGTAAATCGAAACCTAAAAACAAGGTTGTACTCCGTGATGAAACACGTATTCGCGTACGTTTCTCGGAGATCGACTCGATGCAGGTGGTCTGGCATGGCGAATATATGCGTTATTTCGAGGACGGACGCGAGGCGTTCGGCCGTCGTTATGCGGGGTTGAGTTATGCCGATATTGCGGAGGCGGGATTCCCTGCCCCCGTGGTCGAAGCCTCGTTGCAATACAAGAGGCCGCTGCGCATAAACGACACGGCGGTGGTCGAGGTGAGTTATCTGGATAGCGAGGCTGCCAAGATTTGTTTCGAATACGTGATCCGTCGTGAATCCGACGGCGAAGTGGTCGCCACGGGAAGCACCACACAGGTGTTTGTCGATCGGAATTATGAGTTGCAATTGTTGCAACCCGAATTTTATCAAAAATGGAGGGCGCGATGGATCAAATAATCTATCTGGGTGCCGATCATATTATTTCGGCGTGTGGGGTGTCCACTAACGAGACTTTCCGCGCGATGCTCGATTATCGGTTGGGCGTGCGTCCCTCGGACGATGCGTCGTTGTCGGCCGTGCCTCTGATGGCAGGTCGGATCGATCATCAAAAAGTGGAGCATCACGACGGAAATACCTTCTTGGAGGACTTATTGCAGATCTCGATCGGGCGTGTTTTGACCGAGAGCGGAATTGCTCCTTCCGAGACGGGATTGGTGGTGGCTACGACCAAGGGAAATATCTCTGCACTGGCTGAAAATCTTGCACCCGATCCGCGATGCTTTATTGCCGAGAGCATGAACCGACTGGCGCAAAAGATGGGCTTCCGGGATCGGCCTGTGGTGATCTCGAATGCCTGCATTTCGGGCATTGCCGCGCTGATTGTGGCTCGGCGGATGATCCTTGACGGCAAATACCGCCATGTGGTGGTTGCGGGTGTCGATGTGCTGAGCGAATTTGTGGTATCGGGATTCCAGTCGTTCAAATCGGTGAGCGGCGAGGTGTGCCGACCCTACGATGCCGACCGTTGCGGCCTTTCGTTGGGCGAGGCGTGCGGTGTGTTGTTGCTGACGACCGACCCGACAAAAGTCAAGTCGGAGCAAGTCTGCCTTACGGGTGGTGCGCTGACGGAGGATGCCAACCACCTGTCGGCACCTTCGCGTACGGGTGCCGAATTGGCCGAAGCGATGATGCAGGCGATGCGGGAGGCAGGAGTGACGGCTTCGGAGATTGATTTTGTCAATGCGCACGGAACGGCCACAGCCTATAATGACGAGATGGAGAGCAAGGCGATCCGACTTGCCGGACTTTCCGAGAAACCGCTCAACAGTCTGAAACCCTATCTGGGTCACGCGTTGGGTGCATCGGGTATTGTCGAGACGATCCTTACAGCCGAAGAACTCCGCCGCGGGGTGTTGTTCGGAACGCCCGGATATGCGCATTGCGGGGTGCCGTGTGCGGTCAATGTCTCTGCGGAGCATACTTTCCGTCCGATGACTACAGCCCTAAAAAGCGGGTCGGGATTCGGCGGATGCAATGCCGCCGTCGTATTGACCCGGAAACCTGTTCCGGGGGTGTCTTGTCCGCAGCGTGAAGTGCAGCAAACTGCCTCTTGGTCGTTGGAGGGTGAAGGCGATTTTGCGGAACGCATCCGCGAGGAATACAAGGCTTTGAATCGGCCGAATATGCGCTTTTTCAAGATGGACGATCTGGAGAAATTGGGGTATGTGGCTGCCGAACGACTGCTCGGCGAGAATCCGCTTACGCAGCGATACAATTCTTTCCGGGTGGGTATCATTCTGGCGAATCATGCGGCTTCGCTTGCAACGGATATTCGTCATCAGAGCCTGCTCGATATCCGCCCTGAGGAAGGTACGTCACCCGCAATATTTGTCTATACGCTGCCCAATATCGTGGCAGGCGAAATCTCGATCCGTCACCACATCAAGGGGGAATCGCTCTTTTTCGTGGCGGACAACCCGGAGGATTCGGTGGCGGAAGGGTATGCCCGCCGATTGATCGAACGCGGGGTGTTGGATGCCGCCTTGGTGGGTTGGTGCGATTATTTGAACGGAAAATACAGTGTGAAATTTAATATATTGGAAATAAAATGAAAGAACAATTGGTAGAAGAACTCAAGCAGGAAATCATCGACGCATTGAACCTTGAGGAGGTGACTCCCGACGACATTGACGCTGCGGCACCTCTGTTCCGCGACGGTCTGGGTCTCGATTCGATCGATGCCCTTGAGATCATTCTGATTTTGGATAAGAAATACGGCATCAAGTTGGCCAATCCGCAGGAGTCGAAGGAGATCTTCTACTCGGTGAATACGTTGGCCGATTTTGTCGAGAAGAACCGCACGAAATAACGTCGCTCTATGCGTATCGCGGTTAGCGGACTGGGTGTCGTTGCGGCAACGGGTGTGGGAGTGGCCCAAACTCGTGAAAATCTGCTTCATGGAAGAAGCGGGGTGGGCGCACTGACCCTTTTCGAATCGAACCACCGTGTCCCCGTGGGGGAGGTGAAACACTCGAACGAAGAACTGAAGACGAGGCTCGGCATCGAACCGCATCGGCTGGTTTCGCGTACGACATTACTCGGAATGACGGCCGTGCGGGAGGCGTTGGATGATGCAGGGGTGCAAAGCGGTTTTCGCGTAGGGTTGGTATCGGCGACTTCGGTCGGCGGTATGGATCTTACCGAGCAATTTTTCCCGCATTTCATGGCTGATCCCCACCGAGGACGCATTGCCATGACCGCGCAACACGACCCGATGCAATCGACCGAGATGATCGCCCGTCATTGCGGCATCGACGGATACCGCACGACCATCAGTACGGCGTGTTCGTCGGCGGCCAATGCACTGATTCACGCCGCACGGCTGATCCGTCATGGTGTGTGCGATGTGGTGGTGGCGGGAGGATGCGATGCTCTGTCGAAATTCACGCTCAACGGCTTCTCGTCACTCGGCATCCTTTCTGCGGAGCCTTGCCGTCCGTTTGATCGCAACCGCACGGGTCTGAATCTGGGCGAAGGTGCGGGGTATGTCGTTCTGCAACGGGAAGATACGTGCAGTCGTACGCCGTATTGCTTTCTGACGGGTTATGCCAATGCCAACGATGCCCACCATCAGACGGCCACGTCGGACGAGGGCGAGGGCGCATTCCGCGCCATGAGCGAGGCGTTGCAGATGTGGATCTCGACGGGTGAGTGGGGCTATGGTAAGTGGGTGTGCTACGATGTGGGCGCGATCCTATGGGGCGAAAAATCCTTTGATGGGGAACTGACCTCGGAGAAGACGATCCCCGCCGACAGCCTGTTCCGTAAAAATGAATTACCCAAATTACTACAATACAGATCGTTGAAACACCGTCTTTGCGCCCGAAACGTCGATTCGTTGGCGATTCTCAATCCGTCCAATTGGGAGAGTTACTCCGCGGCGGGTGATTTTTACCGGGCATCGGATCGTGGAAAGGCACTTGATGCCTACCGCAAGGCACTCCGCCTGCCGATGACCGATGGCGATCGCGAGGTGCTTCGACGCAAAATAGAAGAATTAGAAAATGATTAAGGATTCAACCGTTCAGTTCCTTCCCGCCCCCGAAATCAAGGCATGGCAGGAGGCACGTTTGAAAGAGGAGTTGGCCTACCTTGAGGCGCATTCTCCGTTTTATCAGGCAATGTTTCGTCGCGAGGGGATCGACCCCTGCACGATTCGGCATATTGAGGATTTGCAGCGTGTGCCCGTGACCACGAAAGAGGATCTGCAACTGCACAACGAGGCGTTCCTGTGCGTTCCGCGCGAGGAGGTCATCGACTATGTCACCACTTCGGGTACGCTCGGCGATCCCGTGACCTTTGCCCTCACGGAAAGCGACCTTGCGCGTCTGGCCTACAACGAATATCTTTCGTTCTCGACGGCAGGCATCACCCGCAACGACATCATGCAGTTGATGACGACCATCGACCGCCGATTTATGGCAGGTTTGGCCTATTTCATGGGTGCACGCGAATTGGGGTGCGGTGTGATCCGCGTGGGTAACGGCATTCCCGAATTGCAGTGGGACACGATCAAGCGCATCCGCCCGTCGTTCTGCATGGTCGTGCCGTCGTTTCTCAATAAACTGATCGCCTATGCCGAGCATAACAGCATCGACTACAACCATTCGTCGCTGAAGAAGGCGGTCTGCATCGGCGAGTCGTTGCGCAATACCGATTTTACGCCCAACACCTTGGGTCGGCAGATCACCGACAAGTGGCCCGAATTGAAACTCTACACGACCTACGCCTCGACCGAAATGCAGAGTTCGTTCACGGAGTGCGATTACGGGTGCGGTGGTCACCTGCAACCCGATCTGATCATCGTGGAGTTGCTCGATGAGCAGAATCGACCCGTCAAGGACGGCGAGCCGGGCGAAGTGACCATTACGACCTTGGGTGTGCGCGGTATGCCGTTGTTGCGCTTCAAGACGGGGGATTTGTGTATGGCCTACACGGAGCCGTGCCGATGCGGCCGCCATACGATGCGACTCAGCCCCGTGATCGGTCGGAAGGGGCAGATGATCAAGTATAAAGGTACGACGATTTTCCCGCCTGCGCTGTTCGATATTCTGGACAACGTAAGTTACGTCGAGAACTACATCGTTGAACTCTCAAACAACGAGAGCGACAAGGATCAGGTAACGGTGCGCGTCGGATTGAAGCATGAGGCGGATTTCGATGTGGTGAAGGAACTCAAGGATCGTTTCCGCGCCAAGATCCGTGTGGCACCCGACATCGTGGTGGACACGGTCGAGCGGGTGCGGGCGATGAATTTCCCCGCGATGAGCCGCAAGTGCGTGAAATTTGTCGATCTGAGAAAGGAAAATTAAATTGTCCCCCACAGGGAGCGTTTGAAAAGAGGAAAGAGAAAAATCTTTCCTCTTTTTTTGTGGCTGTAAAGAATCGTTACACGAGTGTAAAGTTTCTTTACACTTTGGAAAATGTGCTATTTTTCAAATAACTGATAAATAATTGGTTGGCTCTTTGGCACGGCAGTCGTATAATTTCGGGTAAAACACTAAAAAAAATGAAACGAATCACGATATTACTGCTTGTCTTTGCATCGGTTGTCACAGCGGCGCACGCCCAGCAGAAGATGACCCTTCGCGAATGTATGGAGGTTGCCGTCACGAACTCTTCGAAAATGAAGTTGCAGGAGGTTGAAGTCGATGATGCCCGTGCCATGCGCCGGCAGGCGGTTTTGAGTACTTTCCTTCCACAGGTGAGTGCCGGTACCAATGCCAACTTCAATTTCGGCCGTACGGTCGATCCCGAAACCAATACCTATCAGAGTGTCACCTCGTTCAACAATGTCTATTCGCTCGGCGGTCAGATCATGTTGTTCGACGGTTTTTCGGCGGTGAACAACATTAAGATCACCAAGACCTTGCTCCGCATGGGTATTACGCGCGAGGAGCAACTCCGCGAGGAGATCTGTCTGGCAACGATGGAGGCCTTCTATAATGTGGTCTTTGCTGAAGAGTTGGTCGATGTGTTGGAGTCGTTTGTCGAGACGGCACGCAAGAACCTCGAACTCGGTTCGCGTCAGCAGGAGTTGGGGCAGAAGGGACATGCCGATGTGGTGCAGTTCGAAGCGGAGTTGGCCGATCGTGAATTTGAATTGGTCAATGCACGGAATCAGCGTGATAAGGCTCTGCTTACGCTCAAGGATATGATGCTGTGGCCGGTGGATGAGGAGTTGGAGATTGACACGCGGGTCGATGCCGAAACGCAACAACTCGAAGTGTCTTATGGCGAATTGGTCGAAGAGGCACATCGCAATCTGCCTGCGCTCATCCTTGCCGAGGGGCGCAAGACCAACGCACTGCGTTCGCTGCGCACGGCACGCTGGAGTTCGCTCCCGTCGCTGATGTTGTCGGGCGGATGGAGTACGAATTACTTCTCGTTTGACAACGGTACGCGCACGCCCGACTTTGCGACCCAGTTCAAGGACAACCGCGGTGAATATGTCATGCTGAATATGTCGATTCCGCTGTTCGGCGGATTCATGCGCCGAACGAAGATTGCCAAGGCACGTCACGAATTGCGTCGTGCCGAGATCGAATACGATCAGACGCTGCACGATGTCGATCGCGAGGTGACCCGTGCCATGCAGGAGCACGAAGGTGCCCGTGCCGCACTGAAGCAGGCCGAGAAACGCTCGCTGGTGCAGGAGGAGGCCTACCGTCTGAACAAAAGCAAACTGGAGCGCGGTCTGATCTCCCCGTTGGAGTTCCAAACCGCCTCGAACCAATACCTTAAGGCGCGTGCCGAGCGGATGGATGCCCTGTTGAAATACCGCTTGAAGCAAAGTGTCGTAAGATACTATCAGGGTGAAAGTTATTTGAATCAAAATTAAAACTGCTATGGATATTATTAAAGAAAAGAAACGCGGAGTGGCACTTGCTTTTACCTACAAGGCCGTTCCCTATTGGATCGGAGGAGTTGTTCTTCTGATGGTTGTTTATCTGCTTCTTCGGGACAATGCCCGCACGCTGTCGGTGGATCGCGATTCGCTCGTGACGTCCGAAGTGGTCGAGGGCGAGTTCAACGACTACATCCGTGTACGCGGACAGGTGCAGCCCCGTACAACCATTCAACTCAGCCCTCTGGAGGGCGGGGTTGTCGATCAGATCTTCGTGGAGGAGGGTGCACTGCTCAAAAAGGGCGACCGCATCCTGCAACTTTCGAACGAGAATCTCGATCTTCAGATCCTCAATGCCGAGGCCGATCTGGCCGAGAAGGAGAATCTGTTGCGCAACACGATGATCCAGATGGAGCAGCAGCGTCTGAGCGTCAATCAGGAGAAATTGCAGCTGAAGATTGATGTGGAGCGTTACCGCCGTTCCTACGAATCCCAAAAACAACTTTACACCGAGCAACTCATCTCGCGTGAGGATTACCTGCGTGCAAAGGAAGACTACGAACTTGCCAAAGGCAAATACGAACTGGTGAAAGAACGCTCCGTGCAGGACAGCCTGTATCGGTCGGTGCAGATTGTTCAGATGGAGGAGAGCCTCAAGAACATGCGTCTGAACATGACGATCATCCGTAAGCGTAAAGAAAATCTTGTCGTCACGGCACCCATCGACGGAGTGCTCGGACTGCTGGATGCCGTTCTCGGCCAGTCGGTTGCCCAAGGCAACAAGATCGGGCAGATCAACAACTTCGGCGAGTATAAGATCGAGGCGCAGATCGACGAACACTACATCGACCGCATCACGACGGGACTTACGGCTACGTTCCTGCGTGGAGACGAGATCTTCTCGGCCACCGTGCGCAAGGTCTATCCCGAAGTGCGCGACGGCAAATTCAAGGCCGATTTCAAATTCTCGGATACGCTTCCCGACAACATCCGCAACGGTCAGAATTACGACCTGAATCTTCAGTTGGGACAACCCGAAAAGGCGTTGCTCATTTCGCGCGGTGCGTTCTACTACACGACGGGCGGAAAGTGGATCTATGTGATTTCGCAGGACGGCGAGCGTGCCGTGCGTCGAGAAATCGAGATCGGACGCCAGAATCCGCAGTATTACGAAGTACTCGGCGGCCTGCACCCCGGTGAACGTGTCGTGATTTCGAGTTACGACAATTTTGGAGATAACGAATGTCTGACTTTTAAATAACCCATCTGCTATGTTCTCTTTATTACGAAATTTCTGGTCGATGATCCGACAATACAAATCCTCTTCACTGCTTAATATTGCGGGACTTACCGTGGCATTTGCCTCGTTCTATGTGATCATGGCGCAAGTGTGGTGGACGCTGGGCTACAACAAATCCATAAAGGATGCCGACCGCATCTATGGGGTTGAAATCCCGTTTTCGGGACACGGCGAATGGACGGATTGCATCAGCCGTCCCATAGGCGAGAGTTGTTTGAAGAAAATCCCCGAAGTTGAGTCGTTCGGTTGCTATTGGGGTTCCGGTGTGGGGAATATCTGGCGAGAGGATCTCTCAAAAACGGATTATTACAAATTCCACGGCGGTGGTGCCATGGTGTCGATGGGTTTCTTCGAGGTGTTCTCGTTTGAGACGGTCGATGGGGATATCGAGCAGTTAAGACGCCCCCGAACGATGGCTGTCAGTGAATCGCTCGTAAAAGCGCAAGGCCTGAAAATCGGCGAACGGCTTTACCTGACCAACGAGAAACCCTCGCCGGAAGACGGCTATGAAATTGTGGCCGTATTCCGTGATTTCAAGGAGAATACCTACCTCAGCAGGATCGATTATTATGTAAACATGGGGGATCGAGGTTTGGAAGACCGCTCGGAATGGTCGTATCGTTATTTCTTGAAATTGTCGGAGGGTGATGAGTGTGAAGAACAGACTGTTTGTGCTTTTAACCGTCTTGTGGAGGAATATTTCCGTAAGACCGAAAGTAAGGAGGTCTCCGAATCGCTTTCGCAAGTCCATCTCGCTCCTTTCGATACGCTTCTTTTCGATTTGTACAGCAATCCGATGGCTTCGCGTGTGACGATCTATTCGATGTTGGGCTTGGCATTGGTGGTGATCGCTCTGGCATTCATCAATTTCGTGAACTTCTTCTTTGCGCTGGTGCCGATCCGCATCCGTATGGTCAATACCTGCAAGATCTTCGGTGCATCGAATCTGTCGCTTCGTCTGGAATTTATCTCCGAGGCCGTGGGATTGGTGGTGATTTCGGTGATCTTGGCGGGCGTTCTGGCGCATCTGTTCCAGTTTACCGACATGGCAAACAACTTCTCGATGTCGCTCTCCCTTGGGGAAAATATGTCCATTGTGGTCATTGTCCTTGTGGTCGGTTTGGTGATGAGTCTGGTGGCAAGCCTCTATCCCTCGTGGTACATCACTTCGTTCTCGCCGGCCATGGTCACCAAAGGCCGTTTTGCCGGAACGAAGAGCGGACAGCGACTGCGTACCGTCTTGTTGGGCGTGCAGTTCTTTGTGTCGATCGGACTGATCATTTTCACGGCATTCCTGTTTATGCAACGTCAGTATCTCATTAATCACGATCTGGGTCTGAATACCCGCAACGTGCTGACATTCAACATGAGGACCAACGATAATTTCAATTACGAACTTCTGCGGGAGCGTCTGATGCGCCATCCCGACATCAAGGACGTGACGGGCAGCCAGATGCTTATTTTCAGCAAGGGCGGTATGGATTGGGGACGAGAGACCAACGGCAAAGAGTATCTCACCCGTGCCTATGAGGTGAAATATAATTTCTTGGACTTCATGAATATCGAGATTGTCGAAGGACGCAAACCTCAGGAAAGCGATGTGCTTAAAGATGCCGTCACCCGGGAAAATTATGACAATCTGGGCGGTGTGCTGATCATCAACGAACGCTTCGCCAAGGAATACGATTTCAAACCCCTGCGCGATTTGGAGGGCGGCGGATTCTATGCCAAAGACCGACTGATCGGTATCTGCAAGGATTTCTGCTATCTGCCTTTGCGCGAGGAAAGTACGCATGTGACCTTGTACGTTACCCCGAAGGAGCATGCCGAGGGTCGTGATGCATGGGGCGTGCAGGTGTATGTCCGCCATGGCGAGCAGACCGACAAGCAGAAACTTGCGGCCGACATCCGCTCGATCATCCACGAACTCGATCCTTCGTTTATTGAGGGCGATATTCAGATCGAAACTTTCGACGAGGTCATCGCCCGCACCTATCAGCGGGAGACCCGCATGACGAAGATCTTCATCATCCTGTCGCTCATCTCGATCATTATCGCGCTGATGGGTGTGTTCGGCATCGTGCTTTTCGAAACGCAACGCTGCCGCCATGAGATTGCCGTCCGCAAGGCGATCGGTGCGACCACCCGCGAGATTCTGGAGTTGTTCAACCTGCACTACGTCAAGATGGTGATCATCTGCTTTGTGTTGGTCGTGCCCTTCACGATTTACGGCTTGAATCTGTGGCTCGAATCCTATGCTTACCGCACACCGCTCCATTGGTGGGTATTTGCGCTTGCGTTCCTGCTGGTGATGGGTATCACGTTACTGACCGTCACGGTGCGCAGTTGGAACGCCGCCTCGGAAAACCCCATAAAATCATTGAAGAAAGAATAATAAACTAAAATAAGAAATAAAATTAATAATAATTTAAAACTCAGTATTATGGAAACTATGATCAAAGTAACCGATTTGTGCAAGTCGTTCTCAACCGAAGAAGTCGAAACCATCGCTTTGGATAAGGTGTCGTTCGAAGTCAATAAAGGCGAATTTGTCGCCGTCATGGGACCTTCGGGTTGCGGTAAATCGACCTTGTTGAACATCCTCGGTCTGTTGGACAATCCGACCGAAGGCAGTTACATGCTCCTCGGTCAGGAGGTGGGCGCGTTGAAGGAGAACAACCGCACGAAGTACCGTAAGGGTAACATCGGTTTCGTGTTCCAGTCGTTTAACCTGATCGACGATCTGAACGTATTCGACAATGTGGCTCTGCCCCTGAAATATCTGGGGGTGGGGGCTGCCGAGCGTAAACAGCGCGTGACGGAGATCCTCAAGCGCATGAACATCTACCACCGTGCCGGTCACTTCCCGCAGCAGTTGTCGGGAGGTCAGCAGCAGCGTGTGGCCATTGCGCGTGCCGTGATCGCCAACCCCAAACTGATCCTTGCGGATGAGCCGACGGGTAACTTGGATTCGAAGAACGGCAAGGAGGTGATGCAACTCCTGACGGATCTCAACCACGAGGGTACGACCATCGTCATGGTTACTCACTCGCAGAAGGATGCCTCGATGGCACAACGTATCATTAATCTGTTCGACGGTCACATTGTAAACGATGTTCGTAACGAATTGTAACCGACAAGCGTTATGACAAGTTATTTAAAGTTCTTGTGGAGAAACAGGATCTACACCTTCATCGAGGTTGTGGGGCTTGCGCTCTCCCTTACGTTTGTGGTGTTTGTGGGGAGTTACGCCTCGCAACAATACAGCGTGGCGCATGCGCATCCTGATGCCGATCGAATTTACATTCCCTCAATGCAGGACTATCCGGGACTGACTTCGGGACTTGAAGGGGTCATTCGGGAGCGTTTCCCCGAAATCGAGCAGATCACGGTCTATTTCCCTTCGTATATCGCCCCCGGAGGCGGTCGCGTTGTGGAAATTGACAACCACAAGGTGGAGATCCAATCCGAAGTGACGGTCGATGAGCATTTCTTCGAGATGTTCCCCGATTTCGAGTTTCTGGTGGGGTCGCCCGATGTGTTGAAGGAGAAGGACAATGTGATTGTCAGCGAGAAACTTGCCCGCAAGTTGTTCCCCGACGGAAACTTCCGATCGGTGTTGCTGGACGAGCACATGAACCTTGCCGCAGTCATCGCCGACAACGATCGCTCGATTTTCCCGGAGGCCGATGTCATCATGAGCAAAGATTCCCCCTTAAGTGCAGTATCCTACTATGATCCGTTCGACAACTTCGGCACTTGTCAGACCTTTGTCAAATTGCACAAGGGGAGTGATGTGGGGCAGTTCTACGAAAATATGAAGCGTGTCTGCAAGGAGATTTACCCGACCGCCTACGGAACGGCATTTTTCAAGGAACTGAAACTCAGACGTTGGGATAAAGTCTTCTTTGAACCCTCCGACGGTGTGTTCCGTTACAGCGATCCGAAATTGATCTACACGCTGTCGGCCATCGCGTTGTTGCTGTTGCTTTCGTCGGTTGCCAACTTCGTGAATCTGAATACGGCTCTGGTCGGTCAGCGTGCCAAGGAGATGGCCACACGCCGTCTGTTGGGTGCGTCGAGTTGGGGGATTCGGGGTCGCTATGTTTTCGAGTCGGTGGCTCTGACCGCCGTGGCGATGATCTTTGCGCTGCTCGTTGCCGAGTGGCTCGCTCCGTGGATGAACGAGATGATCGAAGCCGATGTTCCCGTCAGAATCTCGTTCTCGGCGGGTTACATGATGAGTTATGTCGCGCTGGTCGTGGTGGTCGGAGCATTGGGCGGATTGCTGCCTGCCGTGTTGGCTTCGCGCTATACGCCGATCGACATTGTGCGGGGTACGTTCCGTCGGGAGAGCAAACGCATTTGGAGCAAGATCTTCATCGTCATTCAGATGGCCGTGTCGGTATTCCTCATTTCGATGGCTTTCGTGATGCACGCCCAGTATCGCAAATCGTTGAATCGGGAGATGAACTGCAACCTCAAAAACAAATTTGCGCTGCTCTATATGATCCCCGTATCGGACGGGGCGTTTGATCTGGAAGCACGCATTCGGGAAATGCCTCAGGTGAAGCGTGTGGGACGTGCGATGAACGTTCCGTGTACACAGGCGGGAGTCCAGTACTCGATGACTACAACGGGTGAAGAGGTCAGATATCGGATGTATATCATGGATTCGACGACGTTTAACATGATGGAGTTCCCGAAGGAGGAAGATTTCCGAACTCCCGCCCAGAAAAGCGTGTGGTTCTCCGAATCGGCGTTCCGCGCTACGGGATTTGATGCCCAAAATCACGACATCTCGACGACCCTTGCCCAAAAGAGCGGGGCATGCGACCATACGGCGGGCGTGATTGGTGATGTGCCGACAAATATCGAAAATATCGGTGCGGAGGAGCTGATGATTGTTGCTGTGCAGGATTTCTCGCAATATCCGCTCTTTATGTCGGTGATCGAAACGACCGACCAACACGAGGAGTTCCGCAAGGCGTTGGATGAGATTTGTCGGGAATACTGCGCCAAAACCTATGGCTATGAGGTCGAACCGATGTACTGCGACTATCTGGAGGACTTGAAACACAAGGCTCTGGCGAAGGCCGAGAAGCAGATGAATCTGGTCTATGTCTTTATGACGCTGGCGGTTTTGATCTCAATGCTGGGGCTGTTGGCCATGAGTATTTACGATGCCCGCAACCGTGCCAAGGACATTGCCGTGAGAAAGGTGTTCGGCAGTACGGCGGTGATTGAGGCACGTCAGGGAATCTTTGCCTATCTGCGACTGATTGCCGTTGCCTGTGCGTTCGGTCTTGTGGCGGCCGTGATGGCTGCGGAGGCTTATCTGAGGCAGTTCGTGTCGAAGATCGAAAATTACGGATGGATCTTCCTTGTGGTGGTTGTGGTGATCGTGGCGATGGCCGTACTCACTACATTCTGGCAGATCTGGATGGCGGCACGCGTCAATCCCGTAAAGACCCTTAACAAAGAATAAAGCAATGAAACACAACGATTTTATATTGAAGGTTCTGACCTTGGGCGTAGGCATGGCAATCAGTTTCGTGCTGATTGCCAAGGTCACGTTCGAGATCTCCTACGATAAATGTTACACCGATTCGGAGCGCATTTATCAGATCAGGACATTCTTCTCTTATGGAGATGATGACCCCGGAAACGATGCTTGGAACATCAGTGGTGCGATTGCACCGGGTGTGATGGAGTATTGTCCCGGTGTGGAGGCCGCAACTCGCATAACGCCTCTTTTCCAGAGCGACAAATACCTTACGGATGACGAGAATGTGGTATCGGGCAAGTTGCTTGTGGCCGATTCGATGTTCTTCGAGATTTTCGATCGTCCGATTCTGAGCGGCGATCCCCGTAAGGTGTTGGCAACCCCTTGTCAGGTCATGGTGAGCCGTTCGTTTGCCGAGAAATTGGGTGGCGTGGAAAAGGCTGTCGGAAAGGCCTTTTGCAATGAGACGATGACCCATATCCCCCTTACGATCGGTGGCGTTTATGAGGATTTCCCGAAAAATTCGAGCATCGGTGTCGATATGTTGCTGTCCATGAAGTCGCTGGGGGCGGGAACCACCCAAAACTGGATGGGGAATGACCGCTACTACGGTTGGGTAAAACTTGCCAAGGGGGTCTCGCCTGACGATTTAAAGAAGGGCGTAAGATTTATGCAGGAGAAGCATCAGGATATCGTCGAGCAAGAAAAGAAAGGTGCACGCATGGAGTATTCGTTTGTACCGATCGAAAAGTCCCATTTTGTCGATACGAATGCACGGCCGACGGTCATCATCCTTTCGTTCATCACCTTCCTTTTGTTGGCAATCTCGATTCTGAACTATGTGCTGATTGCCGTGTCGGATATCGTGCGCCGATCGAAGGAGGTCGCCATGCGCAAGTGTTACGGTGCAATACCCCGAAACATTTATGCGATGCTGCTGCGTGAAACGAGCGTCGTACTTCTGGTCGCTTTGGGTGTGGCGGTACTTATGGTGTGGGGTGCGCAGTCGATTATTTACCAACTGGTGGGTGTGCAACTCAAAGAGATGCTGATTCCCCAATTGTTTGAGGCTCTTGCGGTGGTTGTGGTCATCGTGTTGCTGGTCTCGACCGTACTTCCCGGTATGCTGTACACCAAGATTCCCGTAAATCTGATCTTCACGCGGTTGATCGGAAGCAAACGCCGTTGGAAACTCACGTTGTTGTGCGTGCAGTTTGTCATCAGTATCGTACTGGTGGTCTTTATGATCATCATCTGGGCACAATACCGCTATGCGATGACGAATGATATGGGGTATGACTACGAGAACGTGTTGGTGATCCGACGCGGAGGCCTTTCCTACGAGGAGTTGCAACGTGCCGTGGAGCCTTTGCGGGGAATGGCCGAGGTCGAAGAGGTTTGTCTGGCATCGACCGTGCCGATCGAGGGTTTCTCGGGAAACATCATTTGCACAAAGGAGAGCGAACTGTTCAATATTGCCGACCAGTATTTCATGCAACCCGAATTTTTCAAGATCTTCGGAATCGAAATCCTGGAGGGACGTGTTCCCGAAACGGTGGCTGAATGTGTCATCAGCGAGAGCTGTGCCCGTAAAATCCGGGAGTACGATCCTTGGAAGAACGGCGTGGTCGGTCAGGGAATCCTCCTTACGGAACATGGCAACATTACGGTGACGGGCATCTATCGGGAATATTTCCTCGGAAGTATCTCTTCGCCAGACGATCGTCCTTCGATAATTTCCGGATTCTCCTCGGGGATTCCCGTGTTGGGAACTTTTATGCGGTATCTTTTGGTGAAACTCAAGGATATGACTCCCGAATCGCTTGCTGCCGTCGAGAAAACCATCGGGGAGTTGTATCCCAAGAAGCAACTCGAAGTCAAGCCCTACACCGACCTGATGGTCGAGGCATACCGCGAACAGGAGCAGATGCGCAATACGATTTCCATCGGTTCGTTCTTCGCCATTCTGGTGGCTTTGTTGGGTCTGATCGGTTATCTGCGCGACGAAACCCGCCGACGCACCAAGGAGATGGCCATCCGAAAGATCAACGGCGCAACGACACGGGAATTGCTCGGATTGTTCGTAAAGGATATTCTGAAAATCTTCCTTGTGGCACTTGTGATCAGCAACATCGTGGCGTGGGTGGTGGCCGATTACTGGCTCGATATGTTCGCATGGAAAAT
>RCNI01000575.1_pt1 | contig 22128 bp, 25 predicted proteins | sample 2041151 | NCBI WGS metagenome assembly RCNI01 (sample SAMN09708214, study PRJNA481090) | feces metagenome | isolation source: feces | place: Antarctica: Albino Rookery | reverse complement strand
TTTATTTTAAAATTTTATTTTTTATATTTCAAAATTTTTTAATTCATCTAATTCAAGCTCTACTAATGATTTTAGTACTTTTCGTCTTTCTGTTTTATCACTATATTTTTTTATAACTTCTTTTCTTATTTTTGCTAATATTTCTACATAATCCGAAAAATCCTCATCATATATTTCTTCTAAATCTCTTCTTATTTTTGATGATAGTGCCGGAACTTTTCCACCTGTAGATATACCTATAAGTAAATCTCCTCTTTTCAGATAAGATGTTGTAATGAAATCGGAAAATTCTCTATTGTCTACAACATTTACAAATTTAGATTTTTTTCTGCATATACATGCTATTTCCTCATTTGTTTCCTTATCGTCCGTTGCTGCTATAACCATATCAAATTCATCTATATATTCTTCTTTAAATATATCTTGTATAAAATCCACTTTTTCTTCAATTTCTAAAAAATCTCTCTTAAACTCAGGTGATAATACAGTAACACTCTTTCCAAATTCTAAAAAGTTTTTACATTTTCTTAATGCTATATTTCCACCACCTATAATAATTATCTCAAGATTATCTAAATTAATATTTATAGGATAAAACAATTTACTCACCTCTTTTTTATTAACTTTCAATAATATCATAAAATTTCTGTTAAAAAATCATATAATAATTTATTAGTTTTTTTATTTAGTTCTCTATCTTTTAAAAACTTAGGGAGAGGCTCATTTATATTCTGTTCTCCACAGATATCTGCACCTACTATACTATGATTTATCAAAAGTTTAGTTAAAATTCTTTTTATTGAGTTTACTGACATCTTCCCTTGATTTCAGTTTGTCTCTGCATAATGATGACTTAAAACATCTTTATCTATTGAAATATAAATTGGTATATCTTTTTTTATATCTTCTAATTTTATTGACGCCATATCTTCTTCAAAATCTTTTAAACTTATACAAATTAATTTTTTAAAACATTCTTTATTAATATCTTCTATTTCATCTATTGTTTTTTGACTTGGACCTATTAAAATTAATTGTTCTAAGTACTTATTATTTTCTAATATCTCTCTAGCCCAGTCGCCACAGCTAGTAAATGTATGTATTAATGGTATTTGCATATCACTATGATAGTCAAATAAAATTAATGAAAATTTATAATCTATTTTATTTACAAAAAACTTTGTTGCATAATGATAGTTTCCCGAATCTATAAAATGTATTCCTTTTTCACTATATTTATAAAGCCTATTATAAATTTCTTTAGCTGCTTTTTCTGTACAATACATATTTGTTCCTGATATATCTGAACAATCTATCCAATCAGTATTATCTAATTTATTTATTACTTCTTTTCTATACGTATTTGAAAAATTTAAAATAAGATTTTTATCTAATAGAAAAACATTACTTTCAATTTCTTCCATTTGTTTCATCTCCTTAGATTTAATTATAAAAAAAGGAACAATTAGCCCCTTGTTATATTATATATTAATACTATATATTTGTCTAATTAATGAATATTTCTATGAATTATATCTAATATATTTTTTAAATCATCTACATATATCTGTCCTGGCGCTGATTTATTATCTACTGATGCAAAAGTTAAAGCTGAACCAAATATTTCTCCTGAAATTCTTGTTATAATTCCATATTTTCCCATTGAAATTGTTATTATAGGTCTATTTGCAAATTTGCTCCTCATCTCTTCAGTTGCACTTAAAAGTTTCAATATATCTTCTCTATTATTGGGCATAACAGCTATTTTTAAAATATCCATATTTAAACTTTGCATTTTTTTTAATCTATTAATCATTTCATCTTTTTCTGGTGTACTTTTAAAATCGTGACTTGAGCCAATAACTTTTATTTTATTTCTATGTGCTAAATCAACTATATCTTTCCGATAATCATCTATTGTAAATAATTCTATATCAACTACATCAATTAAATTTGATTTTATTATATTTTCATTTATTTTTATATACTCATCTAGACTTACAGATGCTTTTCCTCCTTCTTTTTTAGTTCTCAATGTGAAAATTACTGGTATATCGGATAATATAGTTTTTAATTCTTTTAATGTATTAATCATTTCTTCTAAATTGAATATATCTTTATAATAATCTGCTCTAAATTCTACTATATCTATTTTCTTTGTTTTTATTTTTTTTGCACTTAACAAAATTTCTTCTCTTGTACTACAAACTATTGGTGCACATATTTTTACATTTCCATCTCCAATAGTTAAGTTTCTTATTTTACAAATATTCATTATGTCCTCCATTTTTTCGATTTAAAGTTATAATTAATACTTATTATACTTATAATTATCTAAACTTCATATAAAATTATATTTATTTCATTTCAAAAAAATAAATGGCTCTCGAATATACGATCGCCATTTATTCAATAATTATTTAAATTTATTTATTATCTTCGATCAATACATCTACCAATCCATCTATTGTAGATATATGTGATTCTTTATACACTTTCAATCCAAATTCTTCTATCGTTTTACTTGTTATTGGACCTATAGAAATTAGTTTTTTATTTAATAACATATCTTTGTACTTATTACCTAAAATACTTATTAAATTTTTTACTGTTGATGAACTTGTAAATGTAATATAATCTATATCTTCTTCCAATACTTTTTCTGCAATTTCTATGCTTTTTTCATCTATTATTGTTCTATATGTATATAGTTCTTTTACTTTACATATTTCTTTCAATTTGTCTACTATAAAGTCTCTTGCATTTTCTGAACGTGGCACCAATACTTTATCTGTTTTAATTAATGTTTTTTTCATTTCGTCAAATAAAGATTCTGCTACAAATTTTTTAGGAACTATATCTGCTTTTATTCCTCTTTTCATTAACTCTTCAGATGTTCCCATCCCTATAGAACATACTTTTAAATTAAAGAAAATTCTTGAATCAAGTCCCATTTCATCAATAGTTTCAAAAAATATTTCAACACCATTTCTACTTGTAAATACAATATGTGTATATTCTTTTATATTTTCTATTTCTTTTTTTAACTTTTGATTATTATTTTTTTCAATTTTTATTACTGGTAGTTCTACTGCTTTTCCTCCAAGCAATTTTATTTTATCAGAAAGATAACTACTTTGTTTTCTAGCTCTTGTTACAACTACTTTTTTACCAAATAAAGCACTATTTTCAAAGAAATTTAATTTATTTCTTACTTTTACTACATCTCCAACAACTATAAGTGAAGGTGCTTTTACATTCTTTTCTTTTGCTACCTCATATGCATTTTCTAAATCTGTAATAGTAGTATTTTGATTATATCTTGTAGCCCAACTTATAAGTGCGACTGGAGTTTTTTTATCTCTTCCTTCTTTTATAAGCTCCTCACTTATATGTTTTAAATTTCCTATTCCCATAAGGAATACTAATGTTCCTTTACAATTTGCAAGTGCATTCCAGTTTATTTCTTTTTCTTCATCATCTCTAAGATGTACTGTTATAACATGAAATGATGAAGCATAATCTCTATGAGTTATAGGTATCCCTGCATAACAAAGACCTCCTATTGCAGAAGTGATTCCAGGTACTATTTCAAAATCCACTCCATTATCAAATAATTTTTCAGCTTCCTCTCCACCTCTGCCAAATACATATGGATCTCCACCTTTTAATCTTGTAACTACTTTTCCTTCAAGACATTTTTGTAAAATAAGTTCATTTATTTTATCTTGTGGAAGTATATGATTACTAGATTTTTTACCTACATATATAAATTCACAGCCATCTTTTGCTTCTTTTAAAAATTCATCATTTGCTAGTCTATCATATATTATTACATCTGACTTTTTTATACATTCAAGACCTTTTAATGTTATAAGCTTTGTATCTCCTGGTCCAGCTCCTACAAGATATACTTTTCCTTTCATTAAAAATCCTCATTTCTTATTATTTTATTTCTTTATGTTTTTTTAATATTAATTTTGCTAAATTTTTTCCTAACTCTTTTGGATTATCTTTTTTCCCTTCAAGAGAAGCTACTGTTATTTTTTTTCCTTCTTCATCTCCAAATATTCCAGTCAAGAAAAGATTTTCTCCTTCAATTTTACAATATGCTCCCATCGGAATGTGACAGCTTCCATCTATTTCTGATAAATAACTTCTTTCTGCATCAACTTGTATTTGTGATATTTCATCTTTTATTTCATTTATCATATCTTCAAGTTTTTTATCTTCTTCTCTTATTTCTAATGCTAAAGCTCCCTGAGCTGGAGCTGGTATCATTAAATCTACAGAAAGATATTCTGTTATTTTATCTTCTAAGTTTGCTCTTTTAACTCCTGAAGCTGCAAGTACTATACCATCTAAACTTTCTGATTCTATTTTTGAAATTCTTGTTTCTATATTTCCTCTTATTGGAACTATTTTTAAATCAGGTCTTTTTCTTAAAAGTTGATATTTCCTTCTTTTACTTCCAGTTCCTATAGTAGCACCTTTAGGTAAATCTTCAAATTTTTCTATCCCTTCTCTAAGTATTATTACATCTCGAGGGTCCTCTCTTTTGGGTACTGACGCAAATTTCAATCCTTTAACAACTTCTGCTGGCATATCTTTCATACTGTGTACAGCTAAGTCTATATTTCCTTGTAATAATTGGTTTTCTATTTCCTTTACAAAAAGTCCTTTATCTCCTATTTTATCTAAAGATAAATGTAAAATTTTGTCGCCTTTTGTTTTTATTATTTTTATTTCAAATTCAACTTCTGGAAATTTCTCCTTTAATCTATCAATAGTCCAATTAGTTTGGATAAGTGCTAGATTACTCCCTCTTGTTCCTACTCTTATTTTCATTATTTTGCCTTTCTTTTTCTAAATTTTAATAAAAGTTATTCACAATTATCAATATTTTATGCACTTTTGTGAATAATTTTTTATTTGTTTAGATTTTTATAGCTTTTATTAATCAATATTGTTGAAAAATACGATATTTTATCCTCAAGTCCAGCTTCTTTTAGATTTTTATATATTTTTTCCCCTTCTTGAGATGAATTACTCACTAGTATTGAACTTTCTATTAATCCATACTTTTCTAGTTTATTTATTATATCCACAAAGTTCCTGTATACTTTCATAAGAACTATACAGTTATAATTTTGTAATATATTATCCAATTTTTCTTCATCCATAGTGCAAGGAGCTACAACAAGTGCATCCGTATCCATGACTAATGGAAAATTATTAGAAGATGCTATATTAGAAAAAGATGATATTCCAGGAATTGTTACAACTTCAACATCTTCACTTAATCTTTCCATTATATAAACATATGTACTATAAATCATTGGATCTCCTAAAGTTATAAACCCAACATCTTTATTATTTATATTTATCTCTTTTTCTATTTCTAAGGCTATTTTTTCCCATGCCTTTAATTTTTCTTCTCCATTAAAATTCATTGGAAAATGTCTTTGTCTTATTTCCAATCCATCAGGTAAATAATCTTTAACTATAGATAAAGCTAGACTTTCTCCACCTTTTTTAGGTTCTGGTGTAAATAATATATCTATTTTCTTTAATGTTTCAACTGCTTTTAGAGTAAGTAAGGAACTATCTCCAGGACCTGTACCTATTCCATAAAATTTTGCCATATAATTTTATCCTTTCATTTTAAACTTAAATTTCTTCTGCTTTTTTAGCATTTTCTACAAATTTATTTTGTATTTTTTCCATTTCTCCAAGACCTTTTAAATGAATAACTGTTTCTATATTTTCTGATTCTATTATATTTTTCCAAGAATCTTCTTCATCTCCTGCCATATCATTTTGTGCATGGTCTCCTGCAACTAACATAAATGGCATCAAATGAACTTTTTTTATATTTCTTTCTTTTAGTTTTTTTATAACATTATCTATTTCTGGATAACCTTCAACAGTACCAACATATACATCTGCTCCTAAATCCCTTAAATAGTATTCTATAGCTGGGTATGCACTATGGCTTTCATGGTCTGTTCCATGACCCATAAGTACTACGGTTGAATCCATTTTATCTGTAATTTCTTTTAATGAACTTGCTACATATTTATAATCTTCTATACTATAAAGTAGTGGATTTCCAAATTTTATACTTTTAAATTTATCTTTATACTCTTTTATTTGTTCTTTTAATTTTACATATTCATGTCCACAAATTATATGTAGAGTCTGAACAACTACTTCATCATAACCACTTTTATAAATACGCTCCATTGCTTGTATAGGATTATCTATTTCTATATTATCTCTTCTTTTTAATTTATTTATTATCATATTAGAAGTATATGCTCTAAAAAAATCATACTCTTTAAAATCTTCTTTTATTTTATTTTCAACTGCATTTATTGTTTTTTCTCTTGTTTCATGATAACTAGTCCCAAAACTAACAACAAGTACTGCTTTTTTCATTTTATTTTCTCCATTCTTTTTACTTTATTTTTCAAACTTAGCTTCATCTTTCCATATATCCAAAATATTATTTATATCATTTAAATCACTTGTCTGATTTGGATAAAATATTCTTTGTCTTTTAAGAACAATAACATCTATACCTGTTTCTTTACATGAATTAATCTTTTCTAAAAATCCTCCCTCAACTCCGCTTTCTTTTGTAAGCATTAAGTCTATATTATAATGTCTTATCATTTCTACATTCATTTCTTTAGAAAATGGTCCTTTCATAGCTATAATATTATCTGCATTAAACCCCATTTTTTCACATTCTAATATAACTTCTGAAGTTGGGAGTACTCTAGGAAAAAGTTCTGCTTCTTTTATATTTTCTTTGTACTTAGCTAAATTCTTGCTCCCTGTTCCAATAAGTATTCTTTTATAAGAACCTTGATTTGCTTTATAACACATTTCTTCTATACTATCTACAAAAATACATCTATCATAATCAATATCTTCTATTAATGATTTTCTTTCATATCTTATATAACCTGTATCTGTATTTTTTGCAGATTTTATAGCATTTTTTGATACTTCTATTGCATATGGATGTGTCGCATCTATTATAAAAGATATTTTATTTTTCATTATAAAATTTTTCATATCTTCTTCACTCATCTTTCCAAGATGAATTTTTTTTGCTATTCCTTTAGCTAAATCTTTTCCATATTCAGTCGTAACAGATAATATATATCTATCACAAAATCCTCTTTTATTTATTAAATTACATATTTTTATACTATCTGATGTACCACCTAAAACTAAAATCATACTATCACCTCTACTAACTAAAGAGTATATCCTCTAGGAGTTATCATCATATCTTTTTCTATAAATGTAGATTTATTTCCTATTATAACCATAGTTGTCATATCTACAATTTCAAAATTCATACTTTCAAAAGTACAAATATATTTTTCTTCACCCTCTCTTCCAGCATTTTTTACTATTCCAACTGGAGTTTTTCCGTCTTTAAATTCCCCCATTATCTCAAATGCTCTCGATAAGTGCTCACTTCTCCCTTTACTTCTTGGATTGTATAAACATATGACAAAATCTGCTTCTGCCGCTAACTTTAATCTTTTTTCTATAACTTCCCAAGGTGTTAATAAATCACTTAAACTTATATGACAAAAATCATGCATTATAGGTGCTCCAAGTACTGATGCAGCAGCAATACTTGCAGTTACCCCTGGAACTACTTTTACATCTATTTTTTCTTTTTCTTTTACTAAAAGTTCTAATATAAGACCTGCCATTCCATATATTCCTGAATCTCCACTACTTACTACAGCTACATCTTTTCCTTCTTTAGCTATTTCCACAGCCATTTTACATCTATCTATTTCTTTTCTCATTCCATTTTGTACTATTTCTTTATCAGAAATAATTTTTTCTATTAATTTTATATATGTTTTATATCCAACTATGACATCTGATTTTTTTATAGCTTCTAATGCTTCTATTGTCATATATTCTTTTTGACCTGGTCCAATACCTATAACATAAATCATTGTTTTATCCTTTCATTCTTCCAAAAGCAAAAGTTGTTTTATTTTTTTTGTATTTTTTAGATATAACATTTCCGTTACTCAAAAGATATGCTGATGGTTGTGCAACAGAATATACACCAGTATTTTTTTTAACAAAATCAGATTTATCAAATAAAAAATCACAAGTAGAAATTTCTTCTGTATTAAACAAAATAAAATCTGCACATAAAAGTTTTGATAACTCTTGCATACATAACTCATCTTTCTTTATTATAAGACTTCCTGTTTTTACAATAGCTGCTGGATGAATATTATTTATATAGGCAAAATTATAAAATTCATTCAGCATATTTTCTAATTCTGTTTCTTTTCTACAGCCCATACCGAGTACAATTTTTCTAGGTATCAATTTTATATGCTTTACATAATTTATATTTTCGTCTTCTATAATTCTATCTATAAAAGATTCTATTTTATCAGTTACTGTAACTATTGCTTGAAGGTCTTTTATTTTTTCTATACTAGTTTCTTCTATAATTTCAAATCCAGATAAATTTAATTTTTCTTTTTCTTCTATATAATTTTCATCAAAATATATTCCCACTTTTTGATTATTTACTAGACAAGAGTTTATATACTTTGAAGATTCTCTAAGATCTTTTATACATCCACCAATTTTTGATGCAATTACATCTAAAGCACCTTTTTTATTTGTATCTGTTGATGTTGTTATTATTGGATTTGCACCTAAAATACTTGCTATCTCTTTAGTAATTTCATTTGCACCACCTATATGTCCACTAAGTAAACTAATAACATTATTTCCATTATCATCTACTACCAAAATAGCTGGGTCTTCAAATTTACTTTTTAAATATGGTGATATACATCTAACTGCTATTCCACATGCAGATATAAATACTATACAATCATATTCTTCAAAAAGCTTTCCAGTTAATTCCTTAATGCCTTTCTTTTGAAAAAATAAATCTACATCTTTTACTTTTTTTATTTTATCAGCAGTTTTTTTCCCATTCTCTGTTATTGCTATAACTGCTATTTTAAAATTTATTTTATTTTCTATAATATCATTCTTATTTATTTTGTTTTCTATAATATTTTTAACTTTATCTCTTTTATCAAAATTAATTGTTTCCATTTTAATTTCCTCTATACTCATGTACAAAATCTTTATCATAAAGTTTAGAGTTATTATAATCCTTACCTAAAAATCTACCTACCATTATTAATGCAGTTTTATTTATATTATTTTCTCTAACTTTTTTTGATATATCAGAAAGATTTCCTCTAAGTATTTTTTCATCTGGCCAAGTAGCTTTATAAACTACAGCAACTGGTGTATCTTTTTCATATCCACCTTCTATTAATCTTTCAACTACTTTTTCTATCTCTTGAACAGATAAAAATATGACCATTGAAGTTTGATGTTTTGCAAATTCTTGTATTGATTCTTTTTCTGGTACTGGAGTTCTTCCTTCCATTCTAGTTATAATTACACTTTGAGATATTTCTGGAACAGTATACTCAACACCAATTGCAGAAGATGCTCCTAAAAAAGAACTTACTCCCGGAGTACAGTCAAATTCTGCATCTATTTTATTTAACTCTTCTACTTGTTCTCTTATTGAACCATATATAGAAAAATCTCCTGTCTGAAGTCTCACAACTTCCTTATTTTCTTTAATTCCTCTTTTCATAACATCTATTATTTCTTCTAAATCCATTACTGCACTATTAAATATTTCGCAATCTTCTTTGCAATAATCCAGTAGCTCTGGATTTACAAGAGAACCCGCATATATAACAATATCTGCATTTTTTAAAAGTTTATAACCTTTTAAAGTTATAAGTTCTTTATCTCCAGGCCCAGCTCCAACAAAATGTACTTTACTCATTTTTAAGCCTCCATATTCTATTTATTTTTTTGCTGATATTAAAAATATTGGATTTTGTGGTTTAAAATACTCTCCACTTCCCAATTTTTCTAATTTTGATATAGAAATCATACTTACATCTATATCTTTAAAACCTTTATTTTTAAAAATTTCAAGTGCTTTATAGAATGTATCCATTATTATAAAATTAGCACATACTTTACCATCTTTATTTAAAATTTCATATACCCAATCCATTATTTCTTCTAATTTTTTTCCTGTACCTCCAATAAAAATAGCATCAAATTTTTCATCTATTTCAAAAGGAGCATATTGTTCTATTATTTTAATATTTTCAATAGAAAATTTATTTTTATTAGCTTCAATTAAATCTATTGCATGATTATGTCTTTCTACAGCAGTTACTTCTAAACTAGGATTTTTTAAAGCTGCTTCTATACTTATACTTCCTGTACCTGCACCAATATCCATAAATTTTTTAGCATTTTCTATATCTAACTTGGATAATGCAATCGACCTTACTTCTTCCTTTGTTATTGGTACTTTTCCGATTATAAAATCACTATTTTTCATCTACTATCACCACTATATTCATATCATATTTTTCAACTTTTAAAATGTCTTTTGGTTTTCCAATTGTAATTTTCTCAGATTCATATGAAAGATTTTCTCCTACAAATATAATCTTCCTTAAATCTCTTTTTATTATTTCCTGGGCAATTTCTCTCGGTCCTATTTTAGAATCTGTAACCATACATACTTTTTTATGAGATAATAAATAATCAAAATCTGGTTCTCTTCCATGGCTACTAGTCATATATAAATCATTCATATCCATTTTTATTCTTGCAAACATATACTGCATAGAACTTATTCCTGGAAAAATTTTTAAATTTTCCTTATCTGTATTTTTCGATAAATATTTACCTATTCCATATACAGATGGATCTCCTGATGCAATTACAGATATATTTTTATCAGTATTTTGATTTATATAATCTTTTATCTGTACCAAATTAGAACCCAAAATTATTTTTTCGCCTTTGAAATTTTTAAATATTTCTAGATTTCTTTTTCCACCAATTAATACTTCCGATTCATCTATTATTTTTTTACCAATTTCTGTAATATACCCTTTATTACCTGGACCGATACCGATTACATTTAACATTTTCTCCTCCCGATATTTTAGATATATTTCTCTTTAAAACTACTAAGCATATCATCTGCATTCTCACTCTTTCCAAGAAGAGTTTTATCCATTTTAAAAATATATACTCCTATTTCTATTTCTTCATTCACATGCATTTGAGCTCTTTTCCTACATTTTTCACATATTATATCATAAACTTTATTAAATCCATTTTTATCTATTATATCTACTGCTTCTTCTGTAGTTAAACATTCATCTATTTTTTTTATTAAATCTAAATCAGCTCCCAACAGAGCTAAATTTGCTATTAATATTTCGCTTCTAGCATCCGCAACTTTACTATGAGTGTTAAAAATTCCTGCAGATAATTTTATAAATTTTCCTATATGTCCAGCTAATAAAATTTTTTTAAATCCCATTCTTTTTGCTTCCATCAACATATATCCTATAAAATTACTTGTTCTTACAGTAAAATTATTTTTACCTATTTTTTCATCTATAAAACTCTCACCATGATTTCCTGGAACTAAAATTATACTATCCATTCCAAGTTCCTTTTTCATATTTAGTTCTATAGATAATGATTTTTTCCATCCATCATCACTCATTGGTTCTACTATTCCACTTGTTCCTATAACAGAAATTCCTCCTATTATACCAAGTCTTGGATTAAAAGTTTTTTTAGAAACTTCTTCTCCTTCAGGAATAAATATAGTTATTTTTATTACTTTCTTTCTATTTAGGTCTAAGCTATTTTCTTCTATATATAATTTATTGAAGTCTTTATATACATTTATTATTGATTCTACTTCTTTTTTAATCATTTTCTGTGGAACTGGATTTATAGCTGGTCTTCCTGGATTTACACTAAGTCCTTTTTTTGTTATAATCCCTATTCCTTCTCCTGCAAATACAAAAAATTTTTCTTCTCCAAAAGAAAAAACTTCTTTTTTAATATCTTTTAAATTTTTTATATCATATTCACTTTTATCTATTTCGTTTTCATAAACAAAACTTGCTTTTGCAAATATTTTTATTCCATTTGTCGCATCTATATCATCGCCACCATCTTTTTCAACAGCACACATTGCATAGTCTTTTTTTATTTCAGAAAATACTAATGGTACAGATAGATATATCCCCTTAGGCGTATCTATATTTACAGTTTCTATCTTTTCTTTACTCAAAAGCATATATACTGCTGCCTTTGCTGCTGCAGTTGCACAAGAACCCGTTGTATAACCTCTTCTGTATTTTTTCCCATCTATATATACAAAATCTTCCATCTTATCTCTCTATATTGTAAAGTATCGCATTTATTATAGCTGCTGCTAAATTGCTTCCACCTTTTCTACCTTCTGAAAGTATATATGGTATATCTGTTTTTGATAGCTTTTCTTTAGATTCAGCTGCACCTACAAAACCAACTGGTACTCCAATGACTGCATCTACTTCAAGTTTCCCATCTTCAACCATTTCTATAACTTTAAATAAGGCTGTCGGTGCATTTCCCAATACAAAAATTTTTCTACCTTTATCTTCAGCTGCTATTTCAACTGCTGCCATAGATCTAGTTATCCCCTGTTCTTTTGCCTTTAATATTGTTTTTTCATCTGCAACTAAACATTTATACTTACATCCTAATTTATCCAATTTTCTTTTATTAATACCACTTAATGCCATTGTCGTATCAGTATATATACTAGCTTTATTTTCTAATGTATCTTTTATTATTTCAGCTGCATTCTCAGATATTTTTAAAATATCCAAATAGTCAAAATCTGCTGTAGTATGTATTGCTCTTTTTATTATTTTTTCTTCTATTTCACTTTTAAACTTATAATTCGGTCTTATTTCATCTATTATACTTTGTATAATTTCAAAACTTCTATCCTCTATTTTCATAGGATTTTTAATATATTCCAAAAAAATCGCTCCTTTTTAATTTATTTATACCTTATTCCACCTTTTATAATATCTAATGTGTACATATTAGAGTATACTTTATCTACTTCTCTTTTCTTTAATTCAGAAATAATCTCTGTACAGTCAAAATCTTTATCTAGTAATATTCCCACTATAGTTCCACTATGTGCTACATTTACTCCGAATCCTCCAAATTTATCAGAAACATCTATAATCTCTTTTAAATATTCTTTTTTGCAAATATTCTCGTTTGCAAGACTACTTGCTGTACAAGCTCTTCCTATCATATTTCTATCATTTTCTGTAAATCCTTTTTTTAACATCTTAAAAGCATTTTCTATTATTTCTCTATTTTTCATTTTTGCTTCTCTATACATTCTATTTTTTCTAAGATCTACAGTATTTAAATATTTATTTGGTTCAAGAAGTAAAGCTTTCATATTATCTACATACCCAAGTTTTTCTTTTACCTTACCTTTTACTGGATTAAAAATTACATTTTCTTCCATAAAAACAGAATCAGTAGGCTCTATTGAAGCTGCTATTTCTGCTATTTCATCACATGTCATTTCTTCTCCTATAAAATTTAATGCAGCTCCTATTGCAGCTCCTATATCTGCTGTTGAACTTCCCATACCTTTACTAACAGGCACTTCACTTATTATTTTTACAGAAATATTATTTAATGTTTCCAAAGGTATATCATACTTTTCAAAAACTTTTTTAATAGCTAATCTAGACTTTTTAACATTTCTTATATATATTTTTTTATCTGTTCCTTTTACTCTTTCTGTTAAATCTTCTTCTTCTCCATCTTTTCTTTCTTCAAGGTAAACTTCAGAAAAAAGATTTACAGCATATGAACAAAGGTACTCTTCATTACCTATCATTCCCTGCACAAATTCACCACATGAAGCAGGACATTTTGCGTAACCTTTCATTCTATTCACCCAATACAGATTTTATAGCATCTATCAATAAAATATTATCTTTATGATTTTTTATAGCAACTCTTGCAAATCTGTCGTCTAGTCCTATAAAATTAGATGCATCTCTAATCAAAATACCTGCCCTTTTTAATAAAATTTTTTTTATTTCCAAAACTCTTTTATCTTCAAATTTTAAAAGAATAAAATTAGAATTGGAATCAAATACTTTTATTCCTTCTATCTTTTTTAATTCATTTATAAAAAACTTTCTTTCTTTAAAAAAATATTCCTTACTTTTTTTTATATATTCCCTATCAGAAAAAATAAACTCTGTAGCAGCATCTGCAAAAGAATTTATAGTCCATGGCTCTTTTTCTTCATACATCTTATTTAATAAATCTAAATTAGATGTAACTCCATATCCAAGTCTTATTCCTGGGATTCCGAAAAATTTTGTAATTGCTCTTATTATAAATAAATTTTTATTGTTTTCTATTTCATAAATTAAACTTCTCTCTTTTTCATCTTCTGCAAATTCTATAAATGTTTCATCTACAATTAGAAGTTTATTCTTCTTTTTTGCAAACTCTAGAAGTTCATCTATATTTCTTAATTTCCCATCTGGATTATTAGGATTACATATGAAAATACTATCAAATTCATTTGATTTTTTTTCTATTTCCTCTAAATTTAATTCAAATTCTTCATTATAATTCATTGTAAAATCTATTATTTTAATTCCTGCTATTTGAGCACTTTTTCTATATTCTGAAAAAGTAGGATTTATTATAGCTAATCTTTTTCCTATTTTTCTCATAAGAAGATATATTATCTCTGTTGCTCCATTTCCAGGAATTATATATTCTTCTTTACACTCTATATATTCAGATATATTTCTTTTTAAATTTGTATAATTTATATCTGGATACTTTTTTAAATTTTTATATCCAAGTTCAATAATTTTATCCATACAATTAACTTCAAAAGGATTTATATTTGAACTAAAGTCTATTATATTTTCTGGGTCAATTTCATATAATTTTGCTTCTGAATTAATATCTGCACCATGAATAGGATTCTTATAATATTTTTCTTCCAATCCAAATCCTCCTAATTTAATGTTATTCTATTATATCATAATGACAAATAATACTGTTAAAACTGCAAGTGAAATTGCAGATGTCACATACATAAGCTTATTCATTCTAACTATATCTAAATTTTCAAGTTCCCTATTTTTATCACCTATTGTAGGTTTGTAAACTTCTTTTCCAAAATATACATTTGTTCCTCCTAATTGTACTCCAAGTGCTCCAGCTGCTGCACCTTCTGCATATGCACAGTTAGGACTTTTATGATTTTTTCTATCTCTTATAGCTATTTTTAATGCTTTAAATCCATTCATCCCACATAAAAAAGATGCTATTGACATAAATATAGCTGTCAGTCTTGCTGGTATAAAGTTTGCTATATCATCTACTTTTGCTGAAAAACATCCTAAATTTAAATATTTTTCATTTTTGTATCCTACCATAGAATCTAAAGTATTTATAGCTTTATATGCCATTGCTCCTGGAGCACCAAATAAAAAACCAAATAGCATAGGAGAAACTATTCCATCTACTGTATTTTCAGCTACAGTTTCGACCGTAGCCCTTATTATTTCTATCTGACTTAAATTTGTAGTATCTCTTCCAACTATATAGGATAACTGTTTTCTAGATTTTTCAATATCCCCTGTCAAAAGAACATTATATATTTTTACAGCTTCATCTTTTAAACATTTTGTTGATAGAGTTGTGTATATTATGAATGCACTAATAGCTATTTTTAAATAATTATTAAAACTAAAAATTTTAATAATTAAATATGTTGTTAAAAAAGTAATTCCAACTGTTACAATCCACAAAAATACTCCCCAATATTTCAATGATTCTTCTGTTTTAGCTCTTTTTCTTATAAATTTTTCAGTATTACTTATTAATTTACCTATAAATCTTACTGGATGTGGAAACCAATACGGATCTCCAAATATTAAATCAAGTATACATCCTATAATCATGATAATCACAGAACTAACTGTATATCCTAAAAAAATAAAAGCTATACTTCCTGTACTTTGAGGTAAAAATAAACTATTATCAAACACTATTAAATTTCCTTTCTAACTTTAATACAATTTTGTAAAATATTTTCTATACAGTCTAGATTATTATAAAAATGAGTATGAAGATATGTAGCTAAAGTATTTTTTTTACTATATCCTCCGACCCATTCATCTATAACTTCTTTATCTCTTATTTTTTTCATTTTATATGCACAATTTTCTTCACTTTTAAATATAGAATGATGAAACTCATGTCCTTTTATAAAATCTCCTTTTTTTGAAATAACAGTATCATAAAGTGCTTCACCTTCACAATATCCAAACCTTTTAAGTTTTGGAGTCATTTCACTTTCTCCATCAAAGACTCCTACCATATCTCTTTTTTCTCTATTTTTATCTATGATAGATTTTCCAAGATACATAAGTCCTCCACATTCTGCATATATAGGTATATTTTTTTCATATAATCCAAAAATATTTTCTCTAATTTTTTTATTATTCTCTAATTCTTTTGCAAATATTTCAGGGAATCCACCGCCTATATATACAAAATCTGAATCTGGAACACTTTCATCATTTAGTGGACTAAAGTATTTTATTTCTATTCCAAGCTTCTCAAAAATTTCTATATTCTCTCTATAATAAAAATTAAAAGCTTTATCATATGCTATTGATACTTTTCTTCCTTTTGCAAAAGAGTATAAATTTCTTTTTTTCAGTTCTTCTTCTAAATTGAATTTGCTTTCTATATCTTCACTTTCTGATAATTTAATAATTCTATCTATATCAATATATTTTTCTATTTCTTCTGCTAGAGAAGAAAATTTTTCAGATAACTTTTCAACTTCATCCATAGGTATAAGACCTAGATGTCTTGATTCAAGAGCAAATTTCTCATTTGGTGGGAAATACCCCAAAACTTCTATATTACAGTATTTTTTTATAGATTCTTTTATTATTTTAAAATGACTTTCTGTTCTTACATTATTAGCAATAACTCCTATTATATTTACATCCTTGTCTAAATTTAAATAACCTAATACAGTTGCTGCTGAAGATGCTGCCATTGCTTTTCCGTTGATAACTAATATTACTGGTGTTTTTGTTATTTTTGATGTATATGAACTACTACAATTGTTTATATCTATACCAAATCCATCGTAAAGTCCCATAACACCTTCTATAACAGAAATATCTGCATCACAAGATGCTGTTTTTACTATACTTTTTATCTTTTCATCATCTAACATATATGAATCTAAATTTCTAGATTCTCTCCCTGTTATAAATGTATGGAAAGATGGATCTATATAATCTGGACCTATTTTATATGGCTGTACTTTTAAATTTCTTTTTGTCAAAGCCCGCATAATTCCCAATGAAATTGTAGTTTTTCCAACACCACTAGAAGTTCCAGCTATCATAATTTTCTTCATTTATTTAATCTCCAATCCACAAATTTTATATATTTTTTCAATATCTAAATTTTCCCTAAGCAAATCTGCTAATTTATCATATTCTTTCATTTTAAATTCTTTAAATGATTTCACTTCACTTTTTACCGGTTCAAGCCCCTTTTTTTCTCTAATTGTATTTAATAGAGTTCTAGTAAAATCTATTTCATCAAAAACTCCATGAATATATGTACCAAATACATTACCCTCTTTATTTACACATCCTATAATACATTTTTTTTCATCTGCTTCCTCTTTATATAAATTTTCATAATCATCGCTATATGTAATTCCCATATGTATTTCGTATCCTTTTACATATTTATTTGATACATCTTTTAAATATCCATTCATATTTGAAGCAATGAATTTCTCTGTTTGGACAGTTCTTTTTTGGTCTATAAATTCAGTTTCTATATTTAAAAGTCCTAATCCATCTACTTCTAAAATATCACTTTCTATACCATCATTATCTATTATTTTTTTACCCATCATTTGATATCCTCCACAGATACCAACTATTAACTTTCCTCTTCTATTAAATTCTTTTATCTGTTCATCTAATCCTGATTCTTTTATATATTCTAAGTCTTTTATAGTATTTTTACTTCCAGGAATTATTATCATATCTGGATTTCCTATAGATTCCCCAAAATCAATATATCTTAAATTTACATCGTTTTGCGTTTCAAATATATTAAAATCTGTAAAATTAGACATATGTGGTGTTCTTATTACTTCTATATTAATATCATTTTTAATAGATTTTTTCTTGAATCTATTTGTCACACTATCTTCATCTTCAATTTTTATATCTGAGTAAGGAACAACTCCTAATACCGGAATTTTTATAATATCTTCTAACATTTTTACACCATCAGAAAAATATTCTTTTTTCCCTCTAAATTTATTTATTATTACACCTTTAACTCTTTTTCTTTCCTTTTCATCAAGAAGTGATAATGTTCCAACAATAGATGCAAATACTCCTCCTCTATCTATATCAGAAACTAAAATAACTGGAGAATCTGCAATTTCTGCCATTCCCATATTAGAAATATCTCTTTCTTTTAAATTTATTTCTGCACAACTTCCTGCACCTTCCATAACTATTACATCGTATTCATTTTCTAAATCCAAAAATGTTTCTTTTAATACATCTATAAGTTTTAGTTTGTACTCATTATATTCTAAAGAGTGCATTTTACCAACTAATTTTCCTCTTACTATAACTTGACTAATATGATTTCCACATGGTTTTAATAATATAGGGTTCATATCTGCTTTTGGTGAAATTCCAGCAGCTTCAGCTTGAAAAACTTGTGCTCTTCCCATTTCAAGACCTTCATCTGTTATATATGAATTTAGAGCCATATTTTGAGGTTTAAATGGAGCTACTTTATATCCATCTTGAGCAAAAATTCTACATATTCCTGCTGATATTATACTTTTACCTACATTAGATGCTGTTCCTTGAAACATTACTTTCCCTTTCATAAATCTTTTCCTTTCCTATATCGTTTATAAAATTCCAATTTATATTATACTATTAATATGGATAATTATTATCTTTTTTAACTAATTTGATATTTATTTATATATTTTTATGCTATAATTAATAAAATTAATTTGTGGAGGCAAAATATGAATTTTAAAAAAATATTAATACTATTTATAATTATAATATCTACTTCTCTTTTAGTTTTAGGTTGTTCAAATAAATCAAATAACAACTCAATATCTACTTTTAATTCTGTTGTAAACAAAGTAGATATAAAAAATAATAGACTATATGTATCTCCACTCGATAAAGAAATAAATTTAAACGATTCTATATACTTAGATTGTTCTGATACAGATTTAATCTATGCTGAATTTGCAACTGATAACTTTAAAATTTTAACTTTGAAAGATTTTTCTATTGGTGATGAAATTTTAGTATATGCAAATTTAAATGATATAAATAAAAACACAAAATCATTAAAAGCAACTGAGATACAGCTTATGACACAAAAATTTAATTCTTCTAATAAGAAAAATATGATTGTAAAAGGAAATATTGAGTCTATAAATGAAAATAAAATTTCTATAAAATATACTACAGAAGATGAAACTAGTATTTTCTTTGATGTTTTGGGAAATGTAGATTGTTCTGATGCTTATATTGTTTGTATCAATGGAGAAAAATCATTTGATACAGATATTTCAAAATTAAAAATTGGTGATTCTATTGGTATTGATGTTGATATCGATAAAAATATTAATCCTAAAGATTTAGTGCCAAATAGAATAATAGTTTATAATGATGTTTCTGATAGATAATAAAAAAGCTATTGTGTTTAACAACACAATAGCTTTTTATTATTTCTATTCACCTATATAATATATTATAATTATAATATTTAAACAATAATCTCTGATATTATCCCTTTTTCCATATCATCAATATTATATATATATTCCATTATTTCAAATGTTTCTCTTAAATTTTCTCTTGCTGATTCCCAACCAAGTCCATCAGTAAACCATACAAATTCAAATCCATCTATTTCTTTCACTTCTTGACTTATCATTTTATAACTTCTTGCTGTTTCATTTAGTTTTGAACCTGAACTTGCATAAAAATTAGTTTCTATACCATATATCATATTATCTGTTTTTATAACAAAATCAAATCTTTTTACCACTTTACCTTTATTAGATAATTTTGATAAATCTATACCCCACCTTTTTTGAATTTCTGAGCTTTTCATTTCCTTAAAATATGTTTTATCTTTTTTAAATCCAGCTTTGATTATATAACTTTCCACTAGATTTTCCATTTGATGCCCTCCTCTATTCTTTCTAGCATTTGTATCTAATCCAGTTTCAACTCCATATACATAATCAATTAAATTACTTACTATATGGTTTTCTATCATATTAAATAAACCAGTTTTTCTCATAAATTTTTTATATTCATCTATGCTATAATTCATATAATCAAATTTATAATTAAATGCTCCTTCTTCATCTTGAGCATATATTTCATACGATCTTACTGCTAATAATATTGGGATACATTTTAATGTTTCTGGATACTTCTTTAAAATTTTTTCAAACTCTTCATCAATATTTTTAGATCCTATTAATGAATTTAATATATTTAATTCTATTTTTATTTCTTCTACATTATTTATAACTCTTTTAAAATTTATATAATAATCATATCCAGAAATACTTTTTTTAAATTTACTTCTCCAATATTCAAAATCTCTATTTATCATAATTAATTTTCTCCAATCTTTTTATAGCTATATCTAAATAATTTTTATCTTGGTCGATTCCTATAAATTTCCTATTATATTTTTCTGATACAACACCTGTTGTTCCAGAACCACAAAATGGATCTAATATTATTGAATTTTCTTTAGTTGAAGCTAATATTATTTTTTCTAATAAATACTCTGGTTTTTGAGTTGGATGTTTTCCATATATTTTTTCACTTTTCTTTGTTGTACTTCCCAACCAAACATCTTTCATCTGTTTACCATTATTCATTTCTTTCATTTTATTGTAATTAAAAAAATACTTATTCTTATTATAATCTTTCTTTGCCCATAATATAGTTTCTGTTGAATGTGTAAAACATCTACATGATAAATTTGGTGGTGGATTTGTTTTCTGCCAAGTAATATTGTTTATTATTTTAAAACCTTCTTCTTCTAAAGCCATTCCTATTGAGTATATATTATGCATAGTTCCAGATATCCATATAGTACCATCTGATTTTAATATTCTTTTACACATTTTTATCCATTTTCTATTAAATTTATGCTTTTCTGATATATTTTGTTTTTCTAGCTTATCCCATTCACCCTTATTTACAGATATCATTTTACCACCTTTACAGGTAATACCATTATTACTTAAAAAATATGGTGGATCCGCAAATATCATATCAATACTTTCTTTTTTGAATTTAGGTAGTATCGAAAAAGTATCTCCACGTATTAATTTACTTTTATTATTATTATTATAATATGGCTTTATACTTTTAGCTATTATCTTATCTTCCATAAGTCTTTAGTAATTACGAATAATTACCTCTTCTCCTTTTCTATTTGAAGAATCTGCATTTATAAACCTTCTAACCTTTACAACATCAATTTTATATCCTTTATTAGAATATAATTCATTTATAAATTCCGTATTATGGTTAGTTAGCATACAAAAACATCCTTTTTTAGTTAATTCGTCATAAAGAATTGATAATCGTTTATGATTTTCTATATCAAATCCTTCTTTTGTATATGATTCAAATGAAGTTGGATTTATAGGTGCGTACGGACTATCAAAAAATATAAAATCCCCCTTTTTAGCATTTTTACATGCCGATTCAAAATCTTCATTTAGTATAGTTATTTTTTTAAGGTATTTTGCAATTTCTCTTATAGATTTCTCGTCTATTGATTTTCTTTTACTATTATCTTTTTCTTTCTCTGTAAAATATGTGGCATCTACAGATTGAGTTTTTTCTGATTTCATGTTTGTGTGAATATATATGGTTGCTAAGAAATGGGGATTGAAGAGCTCTCTTACTTTGTTTAGATAAGATCTACCTTATGAAGAGTAAATTCAGAAATTATTGCTATACACACACATACACACACACACACAGAGGCCAG
>RCNI01000574.1_pt1 | contig 22141 bp, 22 predicted proteins | sample 2041151 | NCBI WGS metagenome assembly RCNI01 (sample SAMN09708214, study PRJNA481090) | feces metagenome | isolation source: feces | place: Antarctica: Albino Rookery | reverse complement strand
CATTTTCTGTTCAAATTCATTTTTAACTAAATTAAACAATGGGTACATACAAATACATGATATACTTTTTTTCATAAATTTTATATATTCTTTTTTGGCATCTTCTTCTAACTTTGCATCTTTTAATAGTATATATAAATTATATGAAATAGCACCAAAAATATTTATTATATTATTTTTAAACATTTTTATACCCTGCTCACTATTTTTAAAATATATTAACATATATTTTTGAAATTCGTGCATAATAAATTTTAATACCTCATAGCTTATTCCAATTTTTCTATCCAAATCATCCACATAATATTTTACGTTATTATTTAAATAAGCAAATAATAATTTATCTACTTTATTTGTTCCACAAGTAAATAAATTAAGAATTCTTAATAAACTAGTATTTATATAATAAATATTTAAACATGGATAATACATACCCTCCTTCATTATATTTGTCATATAAAACGTTTTATCATATAACTCTTTATAAATATTATTTGCAAGTAACTCAGTCATGGCTTCATTTATTTCAGTGTTTCCTTTTTCTACCTTATAGTTTAAACACTGACCATCTATTTCTAAAATCATCTTATTTACTCCTGTATATATAATGAAATTTCCATTTTCTTTTATTACTTTATTACTTGCTGAAATTAAGTGTAATAACTCGTGAATTATTTTTTGCTTAAATGAATCATTTTCTTTTTTTATTGTTCCATTTTCATTTATAGCACATATTTTTTCTACTAAAATAGGATTGCTATTTTTATCTAAATCTAATATTGGTAAATAAAATCCTTCATAGCTTTCCCAATTTATAGTTGTTTTTTTTACTTTTCCTTCTATAGTATATTCTATTTTTTCATCTTTGCATTTTTCTGGATTATATACTAAAAACCGTGTTTCATTTACTTTCTTTATATACTGAATAACATTATATCCCTTCTTTGAAAGTAAATTTATAACATCTATTATTACGCTTCTAACAGTTGGGTCAATTTCCTTTTTTATATATTTTTCTAGTACATCTTTTGCTATTACTTTTTTCATATTACTCACCTCTAAAATTATTTATTGGTTTTTATTAAAATTTACAACTATTATACCAAAATATATTGTAAATTACAATTTAAAATTTAAAAAAAATAAAAAAATGGAATTAAAATAAAAATTCTAATTCCATACTTTAAATTAAATAACCTTTTTATCCATTTTTTCTATAACTACTTTATGCACAAACATTGATACATCTTTATCTAAATAGTACATTTCTCTAACTAATGAAGAACTAATATCTTGCATTTGAGAATCTGCTACAAGCATAAGAGTCTCTATTTTATTATTACTAACAAGTTTATTAATTCTTGCCATTTGTACCTCTTGTTCATAGTCTGTAACATTTCTAAGTCCTCTTATTATTCCTATACAATTATTTTCCATAGCAATATCTATTGTTGCTTTATTCTCTGGTACATATATTACAGATACGTTTTTATTATCTTTATATATTTCTTTTATTATTTCATATCTTTCATATAATGTAAACATTCCTTTAGATTTAGCATTATTTTTCATAACCGCAATTACTACATCACCAAAAAAATTAATTGCCTTTTCTATAATATTCATATGTCCAAAAGTTATTGGATCAAAACTTCCTGGATAAAGTACTTTTCTAGATTTCATATTAATGTCCTCCAATACAAATTTTATATCAGTAATTATATCACTTTTTATTGCTGTTTTCAATATTTTATATTTGTACATTATATTTTTTTATTAAATCTTCTACTTTTTCATCTGTTAATGAAAGTTTAAAATTATTAGCATCATAATAATTTACTTGTTTTACATTAGACATAAAATCTTCGTATCTTATTGCTTTATTTAACATTACCAAATATACATCTTCATTTTGATGACTTTTATTTACGCAATCAATATTTGGTATAATAAAATTTTTAGTATTTGCTACTTGATATAAACATACTTTTCTACCATGCTTTTCAAATTGTTTTGGTATAGAATAATATGAATTTACATCTTGCTTTGCATTTAAAAATGTTCCTAAGTTTTCTAAATTATTTTGTATATACTCAAATTCATTTTTCCCTAAAGATAATGGATTTGTTACAGTAAATAATTTATATATATTTTCTTGATTCTCTACAACTCCTGTATACATATAATTTAACAAATTTTCTGCTTTCATTATATCTTCATTCATACATTTAGAAATATTTTTTACACTTACACTTAAATTATTTTTCTTAAAAGTATTTGTTCCTAGCACTTTACAGATTTCCTCAATTAAAGAATAATAAAGACCTATTTCTCTATCTGATGTTGGTAATAACATTTTTAATATAACACTTGACCCTTGTACAGATATTTCAATTCCCCTGCCTATATTTTCTTTTTCATAAACTATAACATTTTGTCCTATCTTTTGAGGTATTAATCTAAAACTATCGTCTAACGTACCATATTGTAAACTTACTACTTTAACTACTTCTTCTAAGGATAATCTTTTTTTTAATATTCCATTTCCTTTTATTTTAACTTCTACTGCCATTTTGTTCACTCCTATATACAGCGTACATTATAGCATAGAATACATAAAATGTCAAAAAATAGAGAGTATAAACTCTCTATTTCTTAGCTATTACGACTAATTCTGGTTGCAAATTACCTTGTACAATTAGATTTTCTTCTATAACAAAATTGTTATTTTCAATAAGTGAAATATATTCTTTCATATTCCATTTATAAAAAACGTGATGTCCTAATTTTTCTGCAAGCCATAACATAGGATAATTTACCCTACCTTCAAAAATAAATGTTGGTGCTATTAATATTCCATCTTTTTTTAGAACTCTACGTATTTCTTTTAATGCCTTTTCAGGGTATGGCATAATATGAAGTGCATTAGCTATAACAACTACATCAAAAGTATTGTCATCATAACGTATATTAGTTGCATCACATAATGAAAAAATAACATTTTGGTTTAAAACTCTTTTTTTAGTCTCATTTAACATGTTTTGTGAAAAATCTGTTGCTACCCAAGTCTTTGCTTTAGTCGATAACGATTCTGTTAATTGGCCAGAGCCACATGCAAGTTCTAAAACTAAATCATCTTTTTTTAAGTATCTTTCTGCATGTGTAATAACTCCTTTATACAAATTTTTATTTGTTTGTTCTATGACAGTTTTATATAACCTAGCATATTTTTCCCAAAATTTAATATTTGTATTTTCCATAACAAATCTCCTTTACAAAAAAAATAATTATTTTTTTCTTATTTATTTATATACTATTTATTATACAATATTTTACATAAAAAAGCAAGTACTTTTGTACTTGCTTTACTTTAAAAACTAAAATATTTTTCTTGATTGTTATCTATTTCTATACCTTTTATAGCAAACATTTCTTCTAAAGATACAAATTCATATCCTTGATTTTTTAATTCATCCATAGCAAGAAGTGCTCCATCTACTGATGTTGGATATAAATCATGTAATAAAACTACTGAACCATCTTTAACATCTTTTAAAATATTTTCTTTTATTTTATTTGCATTTTTATATTTCCAATCTTCTGTATCTATTGACCATAACATTATTGGATTTTTATATATTTCTTTAATATGTTCATTTATATTTCCATATGGTGGTCTAAGAAATTTAGGTTCTTCACCTATTATTTCACAAATTGCATTACTTGTGTTTTGAATTTCTTTATATGTCTCATAATTATTTACATGATGTAAATTTAAATGACTATATGTATGATTTCCAACTGTATGACCTTCTTTATACATTCTAGCTACTATTTCTTTTTGATTTCCTATTCTACTACCTAATAAAAAGAAACTAACTTTAGCATTTCTTGATTTAACTTCATCTAATAATCTAGTTGTATTTTTATATGCAGGTCCATCATCAAAAGTAAATGCTACTAATTTTTTATCTTTTAGTGTATTGATATCTCTTAGCTCTCTTCCATTTTCAACTTTAATTTCTTCTTCTTTAATTACTTTTATTTTTAAGATATCTTTTATTTCACTGTATGGAATATTTACTTTTACGTATCCAATATACCCTGGTGCTACTTGAAATGGTGAAAATATTATTTCAAGTCCATCATTAGTAAAATAATAATCTGTAAAATTTTCTTTTGTTGGTGCTAAACCTTTTTTTAAATTTTCTTCTTCTAAAAGAACTAAATTTTGATCTTTTTCTTTTAATTCTAATAATTTATAATACGATATATTAGACAATTTTTCTAAATAATTTTCTTTAAAGAAATAATCTGCTGCTAATTCTTTAGAATTGTTATAATTAAATGTATATACATTAGTTTCGTAATTTGCTCCTCCTAAATAACAATATGTTCTAAATACAATACTTGTTATATTTAAATTATCTAATTTATGTGTTTCAAATTGAGTAATAAATTCACATGTAAGTTTATTCTTTTTAAGATGTTTCTTCTGAGTTTTTACTGTTTTCAATACCTTATCTTTTCCTTCTAAAACTATTTGATTAATTTTAGAATCAATTGTGTCTATTTTAGTATTAGGCACATCTAATTTTAATGAATAATATTTTTTTTCTTTTATTATTTGTCTTTCTTTAGTTTTTTTCATTACAAATTTAACAAAGAAAATAGATATAATAAATAAAATTAAAACTATTAAAACTACTAACATTTTGTTATATTTTGTTTTTGGCTTTTTCATTATACCATACCCTTTCTATTCGACATTTTTTTAAATTTATCGACACACTTAGTTTATCATTTTAAATAGAAAAAGTAAATATAAAATTAACACAAAATATTTACAACTTAACAGTGATGATGGTGATGGTGATGATGATGACTTGTTATATTTTTGTTAGATATAACACATTCTTTTTCAAAGCATTCTTCATTTTCTTTTTCAATTTCTACAGTAACATGGTCGATACCATATTCTTTTAAATTTTCTTTAACCTTATGCTTCAAAGAACAATCACTATTTTCATTTATAACAACATGCATAGTTGCATAATTATTTACTCCATCTATACTCCATATATGAATATGATGTACATCTTTAACACCTTTTATTTCTTTTACATGCTCTTTTAGTTCTTCTATAGAGATATTATTTGGTGTTTTTTCTAAAAATAAATCTAGCACTTCTTTTAAATTTTTTATACAATTAATTAAAATAAATACTGCTAAGAATATAGACATTATTGAATCTATTATATATAACTTTGTATATTTGATTATAAATGCTCCAAGTAAAACAATTATCCAACCAAATACATCTTCTAACATATGTAAATTAACAGCCTTTTGATTTAATGAATCTCCTTCTCTTGTAAAATAAGCTGCTAAAAAATTAATTATAGCTCCTATAATTGCAAAAGCAATCATACCATTATAATTTATATCTACTGGATTATACATTCTGTTTATTGCTCCTGTTATAACTACTACTGAACCAATTGTTAATATCATAGTTGTTATAAATGCTCCTAAAATAGAATATCTTGCATAACCATATGTATATTTTTCATCTGGTTTTTTCTTACTTATTTTTTCAAGCACATATGATATGCCAATAGAAAGTGCATCACCGAAATCGTGAATAGAATCACTTATTATTGCTACACTATTTGTAAATAACCCTCCAATAAATTCAATTATTGAAAAAGATATATTAAGTAAAAAAGCTATTAAAATATTTTTTTCTGTTTTCATATTTCCTCCTTATTTTAATTATGACCTAATTATATACCTATATATTCATTTTGTAAATAACAATTTTTATTTATAAAAAAAGAGAGTATTTATTTACTCTCTTACATTGCTTTTTTATATAATTCTACAAATATTTCTTTTGTAACTTCTCTAGGATTTCCTGGCATACAAGGATCCTTCATTGCTTTTTCTGCTAACATATCTAAATCTTCTAATTTACATCCAGTATCTTTTACTGTTTGTGTAATTCCAAGTTTAGTAGATAATGTTTTTATTTTTTCTACAAAAGCACTTATACATTCCTCTTTAGAATATGCCTCTGAATTCTTATCTCCTAAATAACTTAAAATATTTCTAAATCTTTCATAGCAAACTTCTCCGTTATATTCCATTACTGTTGGAAGTAATAATGTATTTGCCATTCCATGTGGTGTATCATATACAGCACCTAATTGATGTGCCATAGAATGTACTATTCCAAGTCCTACATTTGAAAAGCCCATTCCTGCAATATATTGTGCTTTTCCCATCATTTCAATTGCTTCATCATCTTTTTCATTAACTGCTTTTTCTAAATTTTCAAAAATTAATTTTATAGCTTCTAAATGAAACATATCTGAAATTGTATTATGCCCTTTTGTTATATATCCTTCTACTGCATGTGTTAATGCATCCATTCCTGTAAATGCTGCTGTAGATTTAGGCATTGATTTCATTAAATCTGAATCTATTATTGCAAGTACTGGTATATCATTTGGATCTACACAAACCATTTTTATTTTAGATTCTTCATCTGTTATAACATAATTAATTGTTACTTCTGCTGCTGTTCCGTGTGTTGTTGGAAGAGCTATTACTGGAAGTGATTTATTAATAGTGTTAGATAATCCATTTAAAGATGTTACTTCTCTATTTGGATTTGTCATTAATATTCCTATTGCTTTTGCAGTATCTATACTAGATCCTCCACCACATGCGACAATAACATCTGCATTTGCTTCTTTACAAACTTTAACTCCATCTAATACATTTTTAATAGTTGGATTAGGTTTTACATCTGTATACACTTCATATTGTATATACGCTTCATCTAGTACATCTAATACTAATTTAAGTACACCAACTTCTTCTAATACTTTGTCTGATACAACTAAAACTTTTTTGTATCCTCTTTTTAATATTTCTGTTGAAAGTTCTTTTCTAGAACCTTGTCCAAAATACGATGTTTCATTTAATACAAATTTTTCTATCATATATATCCTCCTCTATATAATATATTATATATCTTTTTTTAAATATTTCAACTAAAAAGAAAGAAACTACAGAATATTCTGCAGTTTTTTTACATTTTTCTATATAATCCAATAACTTTACCTAATATTTTTACATCTCTTACTATGATAGGATCCATATCTTTATTTTCTGGTTGAAGTCTAATGAAATCTTTTTCTTTATAATATGTTTTTACTGTTGCTTCATCTCCAATAAGTGCAACAACTATTTCTCCATTTCTAGCATCTTTTTCTTCTGCTACAACTATATAATCTCCATCGTATATTCCAACTTCAATCATACTTTCTCCTTTTACCTTTAACATGTAAACATTTTGTCCATTTTTAGTTTTTCTTAAAAACGTTGTAGGAATTTTTATATAATCTTCAATGTTTTCTTCTGCAAGTATTGGAGCACCTGCGGCTACATTTCCAACTAACGGAACTGTTATACTATTTATATCTTCTTCTATTTCTTTTTTATTTTCTTGCTTTTCTTCTTTTTTATCTAATTTATCTTCTGCTATTTTAAGTGCTCTAGTTTTTAAATTTTGTTTAACTATATAACCTTTTTTACTTAATTTATCTAAATATAAATGAACTGTAGATGTAGATTTAATATCTAATGCTTTTCCTATATCTCTAATTGCTGGTGGAAAACCATTTTCATCTATGTATGATTTAATAAAATCAAAAACTCTTTGTTCTTTTGGATTTAACATTCTCTTTCCTCCCTTAATATATAAAGAAATTATATAATAAAAAAAAATAAAAGTCAAACATTTGTTTAGCTTTTGCATAAAAAAATTATAGAAAAAAATAAAAAGGAGTTTTAACCCCTTTTTATACATAATATTCCTTATTTAATTCTACACAAACATACTCACTTGTAGTAGATTTAGGAAAATTTTTATAATACTCTTTTTTACTAACTCTTGGTTCTAAATGTGTTACAATTATTTTTTTAGCTCTTGCTATATTAATATTTTCTAGTATATCTTTTGTGTAACCATGATAATATCCAAAAGGTGTATTATTGTATACAGCATGTCCTCCTTCTACAAGTAACAAATCTGCATTTTGACAAAATTTTATTAACTTATAGTTTACTTTAGCAATATCTGAAGTATATACAAAAACTTTATCACCTTGTTCTATTTTTATAGCATAACTTTCACCTTTATGAATTGTTTTACAAAAAGTTATTTTTAAATTTCCATAAAATATTTTTTTACCTTCATATATTCGAATAACTTGTATAACATCTGAAAAATATTTTTTTAAAATTTCATATATATTAACACCTTTAGAAGTGGTTGGCATATATATTTTAATTTTATTTTTTAAAAATTTTTTCATACATTTTATCTTAACTGCAAATCTTAATAAATCCATAGCATGATCTATATGATTATGTGAAATTATTATTATCATATTTTCATAATCTGCTTTATTTATTTTTTGCATAGTAAGATATCCTAAGTCTAAATAAATAACTTTATTTTCTGCCTCTAACCGGTAACAAGAAACTGCTTTTAAAAAAATATTTGGTGAATAGCATCCTAGGACTCTAAGTTTCATAACAATCACTCCATATTATATTCCTAAACATACTCCCATATTTTTAGCTGCAATTACTAGCTCATTTGTATTAACATCTAGTTCTCTTGGAATTCTTTCTTTAGGAAATTTATAAGTTGTTACTTCTTCTCCTAAATTTCCTACTATTAATCCAGACTTTCCTTGTAATAATAATTCTACTGCTTTACTTGCAAGTCTTGTAGCAATTATTCTATCATTTGCACAAGGTGATCCACCTCTTTGTAAATGTCCAAGTGCTATTGCTTTAGTTTCAATTTCTAGCTTTCTTTCTATATCTTTAGCAAGTACTTTTGCAATACCTCCTAAACGAACTTTTTCAAAACTATCTTCTACTATTTGAGAGACTATAATGTCTTTTCCTTTTTCTTTAGCTGCTTCTGAAACTACTACAATTATATCTCTTTTAGCATTTTCTTTTAATTTTTTTATATAATTGCATACTATATCTAAGTCGTATTCCACTTCTGGTAATAATATAACATCTGCACCTGAAGCAATTCCAGAATAAAGAGTTAAATAACCAGATGTTCTTCCCATTACTTCTACTACCATTACTCTTGAATGTGAATAAGCTGTAGTTCTAAGTTTTGAAATTGCATCTACATTATTTTCTACTGCTGTTTGAAATCCTACTGTTGGAGTACTTGCAAACATATCATTATCTATAGTTTTTGGAATTCCTATTACATTCATTCCACTTTCAGAAATTACTCTTGCAGAGTCTAGTGTTCCATCTCCACCTACTACAATCATATGATTAATTCCCATATCATTTAATTTTCCAATAGATTGTTTAGTAAGATCTGCATATTCTTTTGTTTCTTTATTAACTAAATATTTAAAAGGACATTCTTTATTAGATGAACCAAGTATTGTTCCACCTATTTCATAAATTCTATCTATATTATCTTCAGTTAAATTTATATATCTTCCTTCTACAAAACCTTTGTATCCATCTAATATCCCTATTACTTCTATATTTTGTTTTAAAGCTATTTTAGTAACTGTATAAATTATATTATTTAATCCAGAGCAGTCTCCTCCTGCAGTCATTATAGCTATTTTTTTAATCATATATATCACCTCTAAAAAATTTTAATTAAAATATTTACTTGTTTCTTCTAATCCAGAAAAATTTAATTGTTTTTCAGCTTCATATGCAACTATAGCTACAGAATTAGATAAATTAAGTGAACGAATATTATATCCCATTGGAATTCTTACAGCTCTATCAAAATGTTTTAATATAAAATCTTCTGGTAAACCTCTAGTTTCCTTTCCAAATAATAAATAACATCCATCTTCATAATTTACTTCAGAATAAACCTTTTTAGCTTTTGTTGTTAATAAATACATTTTATTAACCGCATCCTCATTTTTTTCTAAAAAATCATTCAAATTTTCATATTCCACTATATTTAATTTATCCCAATAATCAAGTCCTGCTCTTTTCACTGCTTTTTCAGTTATTTCAAATCCAAGTGGCTTAATTAAGTGAAGTGTTGCTCCTATTGCTGCACACGTTCTTGCTATATTCCCTGTATTTTGTGGTATTTCAGGTTCTACTAATACTATATTTATACTCATTTTAATCACCTTCTAATATAATATACTATTACACCTAAAAAATCAAGGAATACAACTCCACATCTATAAATTTTTCTATTGACATAAATTATATATCATTTAACTATAAAAATCAACATTAATTTAAAAATAAAAGATTATTAAACAATTATGCTTAATAATCTTTCATTATAATTTTAGTAATTACATACTTCTAAAACTACACTAACTTTTTCTTTTTTAGTATCTCCTATAGACTTGACTAATACTTTATATTCTTGATTTAACTCTACCTTAAATATTTTATCTTTGCTCTTTGATGCTTTTTTATTTAATCTTAATTTGCCTATTATTTCAATTAAATTATTTTTACCTGTTTTAATTAGAATTACTTCAATTTGTTGTTTTTCTTTCATAGATAAATCGTTTTCTATTCTAGCTTTTATAGAAATTCTTTTTCCTTTATCTGCTTTAATTAAATATTTTTTAGCATTTTGTCTAGGAAATATATTTGTTTTTATTATATATAACTCTTTATTATCATTAAAAGATTGCATATCAGCATCTTTTATTAATTTATTTACAAAGAGTAAACATCCTCCTCCCCAAGCTATACATAATCCTAAATATAAAATCATCACACATATCACCTCAAATAATAATTATTATTAAGTTATTTTTAAATTTACATAATATTATAACATACTTATTATATTTTTTCAAGTAAAAAAAAGTATCACTAAATTTAGTGACACTTTTTAATTTTATTCCTCATATTCTTCTGCATTTACATAACACCTATAACAAATACTTTCATATTTATTTTCTCCACCTATATCTACATCGCTATCTCCAAGTAAATGTTTTACTACTTTACCATTTATAATACGAGCATTTATAGTTGCCTTATTTCCACATTTACAAATTGATTTTATTTCTGCAATACTATCTGCAAGTTCTAATAATCTTTTACTTCCTTCAAAAAGTTCTGTAACATAATTTGTCTTAAGTCCAAAGCAAAATACAGATACATTATAAATATCTACTATATCTTTTAAATTTTCTACTTGTGTTTTAGTCATAAACTGACATTCATCTATAATTATTATATCGTATTTTTTGCCTTTTACATCAATTAATTTTTTGTTTTCTCTATGGAAAACTTCGATTAAACTTTCAGTATTATCAAATAATATACATGGTACTTTAGGTATACCTGCTCTTGTTTCAATAAAGCTTCCAGATCTTGTATCTGTTCCAGGTTTTAGCATTAAAACATCCCGATTTTTTTCTACATAGTTAAATCTTGTCATTAATGCATTTGCAGTTTTAGAAGAATTCATAGTTCCATACTTAAAATACAGTTTTGCCATATTAATGCTCACCCTTTTTTATATATTTGAGTGAATTATACCACACCTTTATATATATTTCAACATTAAAATTTATTTAATTATATATTTAAAGATAAATTAATTTCATTATTATAGCTATTAACTATACTTAACAAAATAATAAAATACTTTGATATATTTATATAATATAGAAAAAAAACAAGGAAAGATTTATCTTTCCTTATTTTATTTTTTTATTAGTTTATATATAAATGATCTTCTCATTAATTCTTTTTTTACTTTTTCTGCAATTTCTGCTGTGTTATCTTTTTTAATTTTTAAATCTAGTCCTTTAAATTCATACATACCTTTACAAGAATAAATAAAATCTGCAAACATAACTATAAACAAAACTAGTGCAAGTAAATATATAACAGCAAGTGGTAATAGATTTAATATATTTAAAAATATTGGTGTTAATATTCTAACAACCATATATCCTAATATACCAAATGCTAATGCATTAGTAAGACAAACTCTTCCTCCTATATTAAACTTTTTATGTGAATAGTCCCACCATCTAGCTTTAAATATCTTTTCCATAATATAACTTGTTAAATATTCTAATATGCTACATATAACTATAGACATTGTTATAAGTAATAATGAATTTTGTTTATACTTATCTAGCAAAGTTATTAAAAGTAATGTTCCTGTACCATAGATTGGACACCAAGGTCCAAGTAAAAATCCCCTATTTTCAAATTTATTTTTCTTAGGATAAACCGCAATCATTTCCATTGCCCATCCAAGTGTTGAATAGATTGCAAAAAGAATCATAAAAATACTGGCTTCCTTTAACATATCTTTTCACCTCAAATAATAATTATTATTTTGATTAATATTTTTAATACACCCTATTATACTACTTTTCTTTTAAATTTACAATAGTTATGTAAAATAATAGCTACATTTTTAAATTTACATGTTATAATAAATATATTAGGAGGAATTTATATGAATTACACAGGACATTTAGCATTTGGTATAGATACATATAAATACATTAGCAACCATATAGACAATAAAGATATTTTTTTAACTGCTTGTGTTGCACCAGATATTGCTATACCAGAAAATTTAACTAAATCTAAAGCACATTTTAGAGATAAATCGGACAAGTTATATAGTGCTCCAGACATAGATATATTTCTAAAAAAATATGCTAACAGGCTTAATGAAGATTTTGTTTTGGGCGTTTTTTGTCATCTATATGCAGACATGGTTTTCTCTACTATATATATGCCATACATTGCAAAACCTTTAGATAAAAATTATAATTTTTATAATAAAAAAGATGCTGTATTTATAAAATTAAGAAAACAAAATAAAATAATACCTGCAGCAAAGTTTTTAAATGAAAATAAAATATATGATGATTATACAAAAAGCACTCATACTTTAATTAAAGCTTTTAATATACCATTAAATATTAATTTTTCAACTAAAGATCCACATATTTTTGAAATAGATGCTAATAAATTAAAAAATATACCTGGAGAAGTTTCTAAATATACTGTAATCCCCAAAACTAATGAAGATACTACTCTTTTAGATTTAGACGAATATACAAAATTTATCAAAATATATTCTAAAGAATTTTCTGAATTTTATAATGATATTTTAACCAAAAAAAACTAGACTAAGCCTAGTTTTTTTTGTATATTAAATTTCCTTCTTTATATGTTTCAAGAACTTTAATATCTTTTATTTCATCTTTATATACTTTAAGAGGATTTTCAGAAAGTACTACAAAATCTGCAAGTTTTCCTTCTTTTATACTTCCTTTTTTATCTTCTTCAAAATATTGATATGCTGCATTAATAGTTATAGCTTTTAATGCTTCATATACAGATATTGTATTTTCTTCTCCAAGAACCTTACCACCTTTAGTTTTTCTTGTAGTTGCACACCAAATTGCTTTTAACATTTCTGGCATAATTACTGGTGTATCTTGATGGAAAGTAAATGGTATTTTATTTTCTATTGCAGCTTTTGCATTACTAATATTTTCTGCTCTTTCCTTACCAAAGTTTTTTAAATGTATATCTCCCCAATAATTAACATGCAAATTAAAAAAAGATGGTATCATATTTATTTTTTTCATTCTTTTTATTTGTTCTTTATTTGTAAGTTGTGCATGTATCATAACAGGACGAATTTTTATTTCTGAATCTATTTTTTCAAAACATTTGATATATTGTTCACTAGCTGCATCTCCATTACAATGTGCAAGAATTTGTAAATCTTCTTCTATAGCTTGTTCTATAAATTCTGAAACTTCACTATCTTTATATATTGGATATCCTCTATATTCTTTTTCTCCTTCATATGGATCTAACATCCAAGCTGTTCTTCCTTGTGGCGAACCATCTAAAAATATTTTGTATCCACCTATTTTTAATCTATTATTATAGTGTTTTAAATATTCATCTGCATTTAGCATAATATTATCACTTTTTTTCATGTCAATATACATAACTGTATCTAATTTTAATTTTTTATTTTTTGCTGCTTCTTTTAATAAATAATATTCTTCTTCTGTAGTTTTACCATCTTGACATGTTGTTATTCCGTAACTTGCATATATATCTTGTGCTTTTTCTATAGATGATATTAATTCTTCTATTGAAGGTTTAGGAAATTTATTTGCAGAGTTTATAAAAAACAATTCTTCTAAATATCCATTTGGCTCCATTGTATTTCCTACTCTTCCAATCACTCCACCTTGTATTTCTTTAGTGTTTTCATCTATACCTAGTATTTCTAGTCCTTTACTATTTGTAATTCCCATATGGCCAGATTTATGCGCTAAAAGTATAGGTATGTCTTTAGATACTTTATCTAATATGAATTTATCTGGATGTCTATTTTCTTCTAAAAAATTATTATCATATCCAAAAGATAATATAACACCATTTGAATTTATATTATTTGTTTCTTTATATTTATTTAATATTTCTACTATTTCATCAAAATTTTTAGCACTAGATACATCTGCTATTCCAAGTGTAGCTGCAAATGATGAAATATGACTATGTGGATCTATAAAACCTGGTAATACAGTTCTACCTTTTAAATCAATTACTACATCACCATCTTTTTTTAAACTTAGTATTTCATTATCTCTACCAACTTTTTTTATTATACCATCTTCAATAAGCATTGCTGTAACATTGTTGATTTCTTCCATTGTAACAACATCTGCATTTATAAATAATTTTCTCATTTGTTAACCTCCTTTATTTATTTTTAGCTTTAAATCTATTTTCTATTCTTTCATTTAACTTAAAGTTTTTTAATTTTAGTTCTTTTTTCTTTTTGTTTATATAAACAACTATTTTATTTTTTTCTATTTTTTCTTTAAACACCTTTTGTAAAATATCTATTTTCTTTTTTTGTTCATCTCTTGTTTCTTTTAATTTTTTTTCTATTTCTTCTTTTTTTAGTATTAAAGTTTCACGTACATTTGGGAAAGCTTCTACTAAACGTCTATATATATATGAATTTTCTTGTAATTCTTTTTTTACTTTTTCTGTTATTTCACGTGTATTATCTTTCTTTAATGTAAATGTTACTTTCTTAAATTTATTCATTACCTTACATGAAACTAAAAAGTCTATAAACATTGTAAGCCAAAGTATAAATGCTATTATATTTAATGTAGTTGTAGGAATAGCTAAAATTTTATCTAATATAAAAGGATTTATTACTTTTATTACTAGTAAGCCAAGTATTCCAAATGCCGCTGCATTTTGTAAACAAATTCTTCCTTCTATATTAAATTTTTTATGCGAGTAATCCCACCACCTTGCTTTAAACACTTTTTCTAAAACATAGCTTGTTATATATTCTAGTATACTACATATTAATGTTGCCATTATAAAAAGAGCTATTACATCATTTTCATATTTAGTAAGAAGTAATGTCATAAGTACGACTCCTGTTCCATATATAGGACACCATGGTCCTATTAAGAAACCTCTATTTACAAATTTCTTTTCTTTTGGCATAACAACTATTACTTCCATAACCCAGCCTAAAAAAGAATATATAGCAAATATTAAAAATAAAATAACTAGTTTTTCAATCATATAAATTCCTCCTAAAAAAGAAGCAAACATATTCTATGCCTGCTTCTTTTACTTTATATATAATGCACATCACTATTCCAACATTTATAACACATTCCAATATACTTATCATCGCTACCTATATCTATTTCGTTATTATCTATTAATGTTTTTACAATATTTCCTTCTACTATTCTTCCATTCATAATTGCTTTTCTTCCACATTTACAAATAGATTTTATTTCTGAAATACTGTCTGCAAGTTCTAAAAGTCTTTTACTTCCTTCGAAAAGGTATGAAGCATAATTTGTTTTTAACCCAAAGCACATAACTGGTATTTCATAATCAGCTATATTTTTTAAATCTTCTACTTGTTTTGCTGTTAAAAATTGTGCTTCATCTATTATTATAACATCATAGTTTTCATACTTTTCTTCATTTAATTTTTCATTTTCTCTTTTTAAAAGCTCATTAAAATCATCTTCTTTGCTAAATATTAATGCTTTTGCTTTTAATCCAAGTCTTGTTGCTATAATTTCATTTGATTCATCACCAACATCTGGCTTTAATAATAAGACATTAAAACCCTTGTCCATATAATTAAATCTAGTTATTAAAGCATTAGCACTTTTTGAACTTCCCATAGTTCCATATTTAAAATAAAGTCTTGGCATTTTATTTCTCCTTATATTTCTATATTATTTTTTGCGATATTCGTATTTTGGTTTACCTGTATTTTCTACAACTTGTTTTGTAATTATGCATTTTTTTATTTTTTTATTTGATGGTACTTCATACATAGAATCAAGCATAGCATTTTCTATTATAGATCTTAATCCTCTTGCTCCTGTTTTTCTTTCTAAAGCAAGTTCTACAATTTTATCTATTGCTTCTTCTGTGAATTCAAGTTCTACACTATCCATCTCAAATAGTTTTTTGTATTGTTTAATAACAGCATTTTTAGGTTTAGTTAAAATCTCAGCCATTGCCTCTTTAGTTAAAGGCTCAAGCGCAGTAAATATAGGAAGTCTTCCTACAAGTTCTGGAATGATTCCAAATTTAACTACATCATGAGGCATTACTTCTTTTAAATAATTAGAGCTATCATTTTCTTGTTTTGTTTCAAGTTTTGAACCAAATCCATATGACTTTTTATTATTTCTTTCTTTAATTACTTTTTCTAATCCTTCAAAAGCTCCTCCACATATAAACAAAATATTTTTTGTATCTATATTTAACATTTCTTGTTGAGGATGTTTTCTACCACCTTGTGGTGGAACAGATGAAACTGTACCTTCTATTATCTTAAGTAAAGCTTGTTGTACACCTTCACCACTAACATCTCTTGTTATAGATGGATTTTCAGATTTTCTAGAAATCTTATCAATTTCATCAATATATATTATTCCTCTTTCTGCTTTTTTTATATCGTAATCAGCAGCTTGAATAAGTCTTAATAAAATATTTTCTACATCTTCACCTACATAACCTGCTTCAGTTAAAGTAGTTGCATCTGCTATTGCAAATGGAACATGTAATACTTTAGCTAAAGTTTGTGCTAATAAAGTTTTACCTGAACCTGTTGGTCCAAGTAATAAAATATTACTTTTTTGAAGCTCAATATCATCTATTTTATCATCAATATTATTTATTCTTTTATAATGATTATATACTGCTACAGAAAGTACTTTTTTAGCTTGATCTTGTCCAATAACATATTGATCTAAAATTTCTTTAATTTCCGCTGGAGAAGGAAGTTTTTCCTTCTCTAGTGGTTTATTATCTTTAGAAATTTTAGTTTCTTCTTCATCTATTAATTCTTCTAAAATAATACTATTGCAAACATCTATACACTCGTCACAAATAAATACTCTATTTGGACCAGCTATTAACTTACTTACTTCATCTCTGTATTTACCACAGAATGAACATCTCATTTTAGTTTCGTTATTATTTGCCACGTTTTTTACTCCTTATATATGTTTATCCATTATTTCATCAATTAAACCATATTCTAAAGCTTCTTGAGCGCTTAAGAAATTATCTCTATCTGTATCTTTTTCAAGCTCAGCTAAAGGTTTACCTGTTCTTTCGCTTAAGATTCTATTTAATTTATCTTTTATTTTTAAAATATGTTCTGCATGAATTTTAATATCACTTGCTTGACCTTGTGCTCCACCTAAAGGTTGGTGAATCATAATTGTACTATTTGGAAGAGCAAATCTTTTTCCCTTCTCACCAGCTGCAAGTAAAAATGCTCCCATACTAGCTGCCATACCAATACAAATTGTGCTTACATTAGGTTTAATGTATTGCATTGTATCATATATAGCCATTCCAGCTGATACACTTCCACCTGGACTATTTATATATAAACAGATGTCCTTTTCTGGATCTTCAGCTTCTAAGAATAATAATTGAGCTACTATTAAAGATGCTGATGCGTCTGTTACTTCTTCTCCTAAGAATATAATTCTTTCTTTTAAAAGTCTTGAGAATATATCATAAGATCTTTCTCCTTTATTTGTTTGTTCTACTACCATTGGTACTAAACTCATTGTTACATCTCCTCCTTTTTACAAAGTATATTCTATAACTTTTTCCTTGAAATGTCAAGAAAAAAATATCGCAAAAACCTACAAAACAAGCAATTATGTAAGGTACTATAAACTACAATTTAACACATATTTAATTTTTAAAATTTCTAATAGAATTTTCATAATTTATTTCATATTCTTTTAATTTTATCATTTCAGATATAGTTAAAAATTCATATCCTTGTTTTTTTAATTCATCAACAATTTTAACTGCCGCTTTAGTAGAAGTTTTATATATATCATGCATTAATATAATATCTCCAGATTCAGCTTTCTCTAAACAATGTTTAACAATATGATCTACATCTCTGTATTTCCAGTCTTCTGGATCAATAGACCAAGAGATTTCTACCAATTTCTTTTCTTTTAATATTTCCATTTTTTTATTTCCATATGGTGATCTAACTATATTTGGAGTTATACCTGTAACTTTATTTATTTCTTTATTAGTATCTTCTATTTCAGATATAACCTCATTATCTGTTAAATTGTGATAATTTCTATGAGTAAAACTATGATTTCCTATTTGAAAACCATTTTCACTCATTTTAGAAAGAGTAGCTTCGTATCCTTTTATTCTACTTCCTAATACAAAAAATGTTGCTTTAGCATCTCTTTTATTTAAATCTTCTATTAATTCTGCAGTATATTTTGATGGGCCATCATCAAAAGTTAAGCAAATTACTTTTTTATTTTTAAACATTTCTATATCTCTATATTCTTCTTTTTCATCTTTTTTGTCTCTTACATAATTATACTTACATATAACACTTGTTTCTAATATATATTGTTTTTTTAGTATATCTTTTAATTTATCATATGTTATTAATATTTCTTTTTTATTAGAATTTGCTTTTATTCCTTCATTGTCTAAATAAACTATATATTCTTTTTTTAATTCTTCTTTATAAGCTCTTAAATATTCACTTTTTATAATTTTATCTAAATTTACTTTTGCATTTTCATTTAATAAAATATCTTCTAGAGATAAAAAACTATTAGTAAATGTATTATAATAAATTACTTTTTGCTTTGTTTCATATTGTTCTTTTTCTATTAATTTATGTTCTGTAAATACAATACTACAAAGAAAATTTGCATTATATATCTTATAATCTAAATTATATTCTAATATTTTATTTTTATTTTCTTTTTCTTTAAGAGTATTAATTTCTTTCTTTAATTTTTTATTTATTTTTTCTAAATACTCTTTCTTTTTAATATATGGATATCTTATATGTAAATTGTATTTTTCATTTGTTTTACTTATTACAACTGGTGTAAAATCTTTATTTTTTTTTAATCTTGCAGTAAAAAAATAGCCGCAAAAACCCGTCACAAATATTACTACTATAAGTAATATACATGCTATCATTTTTTTAGCTATTGATTTATTTTTTTTAGTTTTTATAAGTATTAATTTATTCATAATTTACTCCATTTTTCTTCTTTATTATACATTATATGTATTAAAAAGTAAAGTATGAAAAAGCAGAACTATCCGTTCTGCTTTAATTAATTATTTATCTTCTTTTTCTTCTTTTTTAGCTTCTGTTTTTTTAGTAGCGCATTTTTTAGCAGCTGCTTTTTTAACTTTAGCGTTTTCTACTAAGAAGTTTAATACTTTTTCATTTTTTAAGTTGTTAGCAACATATGCTCTAACGTTAGGATTGTTTTTGAATCCTTCTGCTTCTTTACCGAATTGTGCAGATAAGTATTCGATTTTAGCATCGATATCTTCATCAGTTACTTCGATTTTTTCTTCTTTTCTAATTACTTCTAGAGCAAGAGTAAATTTAAGATCTTTTATAGCTCCTTCTCTAAATTGTTCTCTGAAATCTTCCATTTTAGAGTTTGTAATTTCTAAGTATTGTTCGATAGTGATTCCTTGTTGAGCAAGATTTGCACTAGCTTCTTCCATCATTCTATCAATTTCAGCTTCTACCATTGGAGCTGGAAGTTCAACTTCTACATTATTTACTAATGCATCCATTACTTTAACTTCTACTTCTCTATCAGCTAAATTTTCTTTTCCTTTTACAAGTTCTGCTTCTACAGATGCTTTGTATTCTTCTAAAGTTTCAAATTCAGAAACATCTTTTGCAAATTCATCATCTACAGTTGGAAGTTTTTTCTCACTTACTTGGTTAACTTTAACTTTAAATATAACTGGTTTTCCAGCTAAATCTTTTTGATGATATTCTTCTGGGAAAGTAACTTCTAAATCTTTTTCTTCTCCAGTTTTCATTCCAATTACTTGTTCTTCAAATCCTGGGATAAATTGTCCAGAACCAATTGTTAAATCATATCCTTCAGCTTTTCCACCTTCGAAAGCAACTCCATCTAAAAATCCTTCAAAGTTAATGTTAGCTATATCACCTTTTTTAACTTTTCTAGTTACTGTTTCAATTCTAGCGTTTCTTTCTCTTACTTTTTCAATTTCAGCTTTAACTTCTGCTGCTGTAACTTTTGTTGAAGGTCTTTCAACAGCTAGTCCTTTGTAAGCTTTAACTTTAACATCTGGTTTTACATATACAGTAGCTGTAAATACTAAATCTTTATCTTTACCGATTTCTTTTATTTCAACTTCTGGTCTTGCAACAACTTCTAATTTATTATCAAGTATAGCTTTAGAATATTCTTGTTCTGCTACTATATTAAAAGCATCTTCGTATAATACTCCTTCACCATACATTTTTTCTACTACATTTCTTGGAACTTTACCAGTTCTGAAACCTTGAGCTTTAAAATGTTTTTGATTTTGTTTAAAAGCAATATCTAATGCTTTGTTAAATTCTGCAGCTTCTACTACAAATTCAAGTTCTACTTTTGAGTTTTCTTTTTTTACTACTTTAACACTCATCTTTAATTCCTCCATTTTCTTATATTTTTAACTCCTTTATTATATCATAAAAAATATATTTTTCAATACTTTATGGGAAAAAAATGATTTTAGTAAAATTATAAGAAAATAAATTAAAGCACAAGTAAAAACTTGCGCTTTTTTTTAATATTCTTTAACCATATAATGTTTAAAATTATTATTAACATTATTTTTAATAGCTTCTTTTAAGAAAGCTGGTTTTAAAGGAAAATCTTCTTTTACAAACTCATCAAAATCTACCCATTCAAAATAAAGATTTTTACCTTCTTCTATTCCTTCTATTGTTTTAGAAAAATCTATTTCATCTTTAAATTCTACATTATAATAAAAAGCATATTGATGAACTTTTTCTTCTGCATATTCGAAAAAGTCTTCTATAAAAAATAACATATCTTTTACTTCTATTTTTTTACCGATTTCTTCTTCTAATTCTCTTTCCATAGTTTCTTTAGTAGTTTCATTCATAGAACATCCTCCGCCTGGAAATGCATAACCTGGTTTACCATGTATTCTTTGTAGTAATATTTTATCTTCACTTCTTATTACTGCAACAGTTCTTGCATCAAATCTAGCATTTCCCATTCTAAATCTCAAATCTTTAGTTCCATTAACATTATTTACTTTCATCTCAATACCTCCTAACATAAATATGTTTACATTATAACACTTTTACAATAAATGTCAATAAAGCTTTACTTTTTTTCTAAATTATGTTATAATATTTACATTTAATAAAGGAGAAAATAGTTATGTTACACGAAATGAAACTAAAAGAAGAATATTTTAATTACATATTACATGGTACTAAGAAAATAGAAATACGTTTAAATGACGAAAAAAGAAAACAAATTAAACTTGGAGATACAATTAGATTTTTAAAAGAACCAGAAAAAACAGAATCTTTTGATGCTACAGTTATAGGCCTTTTAAATTATCCAAACTTTAATGAATTATTTAATGATTTTGATATGTCTATTCTTTGTGATAAATCATATAC
>RCNI01000573.1_pt1 | contig 22141 bp, 16 predicted proteins | sample 2041151 | NCBI WGS metagenome assembly RCNI01 (sample SAMN09708214, study PRJNA481090) | feces metagenome | isolation source: feces | place: Antarctica: Albino Rookery | reverse complement strand
TTACAAAGGCAAAAGAAATCTGGGATGCAATCTATCTTCTAAAGGTGAGAGGAGCACCTGCAATTGGAGTCGCAGCAGCAATAGGAATCTATGTTCTCGTAAAAGATGAGCAGACAGACGAAATGGAAAAATTTCAAAGTAAATTTCATGAAGTGAAAGAATATCTTGCTACTTCAAGACCTACGGCAGTAAATTTATTTTGGGCTTTAGACAGAATGGAAAAGGTTGTTGCAAATAATTGCAAAGGTACTGTTTCAGAAGTAATAGAGCTTCTTCATAAAGAGGCATTGAAGATCAGAGAGGAAGACATTGAAGTCTGCCGCAAAATAGGAGAATATGCACTTACTCTTGTGAAACCAGGAGATGGTCTTTTAACACACTGTAATGCAGGACGTCTTGCAACAGTAAAATATGGGACGGCTACTGCACCTATGTATCTTGGATATGAAAAAGGATATGATTTTCACATATTTGTAGATGAAACAAGACCTTTGTTACAAGGAGCAAGACTTACTGCGTTTGAACTGAAAAATGCCGGATTGGACGTCACACTTATCTGTGATAATATGTCAGGCATGGTTATGAAAAAGGGACTTGTGCAGGCAGTGTTTGTAGGATGTGACAGAGTTGCAGCCAACGGAGATACTGCAAACAAAATAGGAACTTCTGTAGTCGCAGCAGTTGCCAAATATTATGATGTACCATTTTATGTTTGTGCACCGACTTCTACCATCGATATGACACTTGCTTCGGGAAGCGAGATTCCAATTGAAGAGCGGTCCGAAGATGAGATTACAGAGATGTGGTATGAAAAAAGGATGGCACCAGAAGAGGTGAATGTGTTTAATCCATGTTTTGATGTTACAGATCATGAACTCATCACGGGAATCGTAACAGAATACGGAGTCGTTAAAGCTCCATATGAAGAATCTTTAAAAAGAATATTTGAGAATAAAATCTAATTTAAAAGCGTAACAGTAGTATCACTGTTACGCTTTTTGCGTTTGAGTTTATATTTACAACGTTTCCAAAAGTGATTCAAGGATATCTTCTACACAATCTGTCTGATAGGCAGCATATTTTTCAACACCTGGAGCGCATGTTTTCATAGCATAGCTGTACTTGGCTGATTTAAGCATTTCAATATCATTGTACTGATCGCCAAACACCAGACATTCGTCTGGAGTAACATGAAAAAGATCCATGAAAGCGGAAAGTGCGGTCCCTTTATTAGAACCAGGAGCAATGAAATCAATCCATACATTTCCGGAAGTGACAATTTTTATTTCGTCCTTGAATATGTGGTGAAGTTCATCAAGATAATCTAGAAATGATTCATCACTTTCTGTCATATTACAGATAGCGATTTTAAGTATAGGACCTGAGATTGTGCGAATGTCTTTCACAACCTCGGTTGTATTTTTCATGATATCTTTCACAAGATGAACATAGTCAGGATTACGGTCTTCTATATAACAAGATTGTTGTTGAGAAACTACAATTTCAAAACGATTATCTCGTTTGATCTCATCAATAATTTTTTTGCATAATTCTGGTGGAATGCAAGTGCGGGAGATTACTTCTCCTTGGTGCAGACAAATCGAACCGTTTTCAGCAATGTATGAAATTTCATCTTTGATAGATTCAAAGACCCGAATCTGATTATCATATTGTCTACCACTTGCTGCGATAAAGTGAATCCCTTTTTCAGAGAGCTGATGTATTAATGAAAGGGCACGTGGGGAAAGTTCCTGAGCATGATCCTGCAACAGTGTGCCATCTAAATCACTTGCAATAAGTTTAATCATAATTACCTCCAACTAAAATATATTCAACCTATTTTAACACTATCCGAGTGTATCTGTACAGAGCTGTTAAAAAAAGTTACAAATTTATTTCTTTTCTATAAAAAAATGACAAAAAGAGTTGTAACGATAAATAAAAAAGAATATAATGATACGGTATTTAAATATAATAAACAAGTACAAAACATTCAGATTAATTGATGAAATATGAATGAAAAAGGATGGAAAAAATTATGGGAAAATATTTTGGAACTGATGGATTCCGTGGAGAAGCAAATGTTGTTCTTACTGTAGAACATGCTTTTAAAGTGGGACGTTTTCTTGGATGGTATTATGGAAAAGAACATAAAGCCAAAGTAGTTATAGGTAAAGATACAAGAAGAAGTAGTTATATGTTTGAGTACGCTCTTGCAGCAGGTCTTACAGCCTCTGGTGCTGACGCATATCTTTTACATGTAACAACAACACCAAGTGTATCTTATGTTGTAAGAACAGAAGAATTCGATTGCGGAATTATGATTTCAGCAAGTCATAATCCATTTTATGATAATGGAATTAAGATAATAAATGGTCGGGGACGTAAACTTGGCGCAGATGTAGAAGAGCTGATTGAAGCATATATCGATGGAGAAACAGAAGAGATTCCACTTGCACAGAAAGAGAATATCGGACGTACAGTAGACTATGCAGCAGGTAGAAATCGCTATATAGGATATCTTATTTCACTTGCAACACGCTCATTTAAGGATAAGAGAATTGGGCTTGACTGTGCAAATGGAAGTTCATCAGCAATTGCAAAAAGTGTATTCGATACATTAGGAGCAAAAACTTATGTAATCAATGATGAACCAAATGGAACAAATATTAATACAGAATGTGGATCTACGCATATTGAAGTGCTACAGAAGTTTGTTGTAGAAAAAGGGCTTGATGTTGGTTTTGCATATGATGGAGATGCAGACAGATGTATTGCCGTAGATGATAAAGGAAATGTTGTTGATGGAGACCTTATTCTGTATGTGTGTGGAAAATACCTTATGGAAGAAGGAAAATTAAAAGACAATACAATTGTTACCACAGTTATGTCAAATCTTGGTCTATACAAAGCATGCGATAAGATTGGTATGAAATATGAGCAGACAGCTGTTGGAGATAAATATGTAGCTGAAAATATGGCTGTAAATGGATATGGATTAGGTGGCGAGCAGTCTGGACATATCATCTTTAGTAAATATGCAACTACAGGAGATGGAATTCTTACATCTCTCATGGTTATGGAAGCAATCATGGAGAAAAAACAAACACTTTCAAAACTATGTGAAGAAGTAAAAATTTACCCACAGTCTTTAAAAAATGTACGAGTGGTAGATAAAAAGACAGCAAGAGAAAATGAAAAAGTACAAAAAGCGGTGCAGGAAGTTACAGAAGCACTTGGTACAGATGGAAGAATTCTTGTAAGAGAAAGTGGTACAGAACCAGTAATTCGAGTTATGGTTGAAGCTTCTACAAATGAGCTCTGTGAAAAATACACACAAAAAGTAGTGGATGTATTAAAGGCAGAAAAGTTGACAATATAGAAATATATATGAATGGCGGATCTCTATAAAAAGAGATCCGCTTTTTTGTTTGTTATTGGTAAAGGATCAATGTTGGATAACCGGCCTGTTTTAGTTGGTGTTCCATTGCAACAGCATCATCCAGTGTTTCATAACTTCCTACATATACCCGGAAATATCCGTTTGTCTGAATAAGTTTTGCAGGAAATTTTTGCTCAAGCAGATCACTTAAAAGTTGTTTTGCATACAATGGATTTTTGTAGGAACCAACCTGAACGGTGTATCCGGGTTCAGGAATCAGAGCATCTGCTTCTAACACATCAAGGATACCGGATGCGATAGACTGTGCAATTTCTGAAAAGTTATCATCAAAGAGAAGATTGTCGGTATCTGAATTAATGAAACCTACTTCTACAAGTACAGCAGGCATCTTGGTTTTTCGTAGTACAACAAGGTTAGGACGTGCCTTAACACCAAGATTGATGAAGCCGATTCCTTCTAATAGCTGATTGATTTCTTCTGCAACTTGAAGTTTAATGCCGGATAGATTGTAAACAAGAGATTCTACACCGGAAACAATATTATCTGTTTCAAAAGAATTACGATGTATAGAAAGAAAAAAATCTACACCGGATGAATTTGCCTCCAGAGCTTTTTGATAAGGGGATTCATACACATCAGTTGTTCTTGTGTATTCTACATTGACTCCGGAATTTTGTAAAATATCTCCAATTGCAAGAACAAGACGCAGTGTGTCATCTTTTTCTTGTCGTCCATTATAAATGGCACCAGGATCACGACCACCGTGACCTGCATCTAGCATGATTGAATAGGACATAGGATAGATCCTTTCAAAAGAAATTTCTATATTATATGCAAAAACAATATAAAAGGTAAAAAAAGCACCTTTTTCCAAAGGTGCTCAAAATTATGTCTTTTATTTGTTGTTGTCGATTTTACCATCTGGGTTAGTGTCATGAGATGAATAATCCACAGACCCTTTTTCTTTTTTGTTTAAAAGTTCTTCTGGGAGATAAACATGTACTGTTTCAACTCTATTTTTTACAAGTGTTTCTACGATAAGTTTGACACCAGATTCTACAATAACTTCGTCTCCAACTTCCGGAAGACGATCTAAGTGTTCAATGATAAGACCACCTAGAGAGTCATAATCTTCTGATTCGAGATTCGTACCAAGACGATCATTTACATCATCTAGACTCATAGAGCCTTCGATAACATATTCATTTGGCTTTAATTCTTTTAGATACTCTTCTTCATTTTCGTCATATTCATCGTGAATTTCTCCTACGATTTCCTCAAGAATATCCTCTAAAGTAATCAGACCGGCAGTCTCACCGTATTCGTCAAGTACGATAGCGATATTAAAAGAAGTATCTCTCATTTCAACAAGAAGTTCTGAAATGTTCTTGTATTCATATGTGAAATATGCTTCACGAAGTATATCTTTTATACAAAAGTGCTCTTTATTCTCGAATAAGAGCAAATCTTTCATATTGATTGTTCCAATTACATTATCAGTAGTATCTTCATAGACAGGTAGTCTTGTGAACTTGTCTCTTTTAAATATTTCAATTAACTCTTTATAAGAACTGTTCACATCAGCAAATGTCACGTTTACACGTGGAACCATAACATCTTTTGCACGGGCATCCCCAAGATCAAACACGTTGTAAATCATCTCTTTTTCTTCAGATTCAATTACACCGTCTTCGTGGCTTACATCAACGATTGTACGAAGTTCGTCTTCTGTCATTGCATCGTTTTTTGTGTTTGGATCAATGCGTAGCAAGAAGAGAAGTGCTCTGGAAATCAGGTTTATGATAAAAATAAATGGGGTCATGATAAGCATGAAAAACCGGATGATCCTTATATAAGCAAGGGAAAGCTTTTCAGCATTCAATGTGGCTACACTTTTTGGAGTGATTTCTCCAAATACAAGAACTGTGATTGTCAAAAGTGCAGTAACAATGCTGACCATGTATCCACCAAACCCATATGCCAGGGTTGCTGCCAATGATGAAGCAGAAATGTTAACAATGTTGTTACCGATTAAAATAGCACTAAGCATTTTGTGAGAATGATTATCTGTAACATCCAACACAAGTTGTGCACGCTTGTTTCCGTCCTCTGCAAGAGAACGCATCCGAATTTTGTTTACAGTTGTAAGAGCTGTCTCTGCGGATGAGAAAAAACCAGACAGCGCCAATAGAATGATTAAGATAAGAATTTGTATGGCGTCACTCGAGTCCAATGATCTATTCACTCCTTTTTAAAAATTTGTTTATACCTAATTAATATACAACATTTACTAGTCTTTTGCAATAGAAGTAAGGGGGGAGTTTTGGATGTGATATGGTTGAATTTGATCATAGGATGTTGTATGATTGGAGTTAATAGCAGTAAGATTGGAGAATCGGTATGAATATATTGAAAGAGTTAAGTCTTATATTGAGTAATAAAAATATTCTTGTAAATGAGATGATGAGTAAACATACAACTTTTCGTATTGGGGGACCGGCAGATTTTTTTGTGATGCCGGAAACTACAGAAGAAGTGTGTAAAATTATAAAATTATGTAAAGAAAAAAGCATTCCATACTGTATCATAGGGAATGGAAGTAATCTGCTAGTAGGTGATAAAGGATACAGAGGTATTGTGATCCAGCTTTATAGAAATATCAGTGAAATAAGAACAGAAGGAACACGTATTTATGCAGATGCAGGTGCGTTGCTTTCTAAAATTGCAGCGGTAGCACATGCAGAGGGACTTACAGGATTCGAATTCGCAGCAGGAATTCCAGGCACACTTGGTGGAGCAGTGATGATGAATGCGGGAGCTTATGGTGGAGAAATGAAGCAGATTCTTGAAAGGGCAACGGTTATCACGGAAGAAGGAGAAGTGAAAACTCTTTCTGTGGATGAACTTGAATTAGGGTATAGAACAAGCGTCATTGCAAAAAAGAACTATGTTGTATTGGAAGCGGTCATTTGTTTAGAGAATGGTGATAAAGAAGATATTCGTAAATATATGGATGAGCTGAAAGAACGGCGTATCACAAAACAACCATTGGAATTTCCAAGTGCTGGTAGTACCTTTAAACGTCCGGAAGGGAATTTTGCAGGGAAACTTATTGAAGATGCAGGCCTTAGAGGTTTTCGCATAGGTGGAGCACAGGTTTCTGAAAAACATTGCGGGTTTGTCATAAATAATAAGGGAGCTACAGCTAAAGATGTTGTAGAACTTATAAAACAAGTATCCGATAAAGTAGAACAAATGTCGGGTATTAAACTGGAACCAGAAGTTAAAATGATAGGAGAATTTTAGAATGAGATTTGTAATTGTTACAGGAATGTCAGGAGCAGGGAAGTCAACTGCATTAAAGATGCTGGAAGATATGGGGTATTTCTGTGTTGATAACCTTCCAATCCAGTTGATGTCAAAATTTGCAGAGATGCTTACGGCGCCAGATTCTGAAATAAACAATGTAGCACTTGGAATCGATATCAGAGGCGGACAGGCATTTGCAAATCTTGAAAAGAAACTAGATGAGATAAAAAGTCAGGGGATAGAATATGAAATTCTATTTCTAGATGCAAGAGATAATGTTCTTGTGAAACGTTACAAAGAAACAAGACGACAACATCCGCTAGGTGGAAATGGCAGAATAGATATTGGGATTGCCAAAGAAAGAGAAGCAATAAGGTTCTTGAAAGTACAGGCCAAGTATATAATTGATACAAGTAAGATGCTTACAAGAGAATTAAAACTTGAGTTGGAAAAGATTTTTGTGAGAGGAAAAGATTTCAAAAATCTTTATATCACAGTAATGTCTTTTGGGTTTAAGTACGGTATTCCGCAAGATGCAGATCTTGTTTTTGATGTGCGTTTTCTTCCAAATCCATATTATATAGAAGAGTTAAAAGAAAAAACAGGGAATGATGCGGAAGTCAGAAATTATGTAATGGATAATGATAGAGCCCGTGAATTTGCCAATAAACTCCATGATATGATGGATTTTCTTATTCCAAACTATATTTTGGAAGGTAAAAATCAGCTTGTAGTCGCAGTTGGATGTACAGGAGGAAAGCATCGTTCGGTTACACTTGCGAATGAACTGTATCAATTTTTAAACGTAAAAGATAATTACGGTGTGCGGATCGAACACCGTGATATAGCAAAAGATGCTATAACAAAAGCAAAATAGAAATAGGAGAGTTCTATGTCATTTTCTGGAGATGTAAAAGAGGAGCTTTCTACACAGTGGTGTACAGCAAGACATTGTCAGATAGCAGAATTATCAGCCCTACTGAGTATGTGCGGGTTTATATCTATTGACAGCCGCTCTTGTTACAGAATAAGAATTCATTCAGAAAACCCTGCTGTTGCAAGAAAGTGCTTTACTTTGTTGAGAAAAACATTTAATATAGATGTTGATGTGTCCGTCCGCAGAAATATTATGAAACAAAGTGTTTCTTATGCGGTTGTGGTCAAAAAACATGAAGACGCGATTCGTGTACTTCAGGCGACAAAACTTATAGAAGAGCATCATTCTGAATTTGAAGAAGTTCAGATCGTAAATCCAATCGTTATTCAGCAGAATTGTTGTAGACGTGCATTTTTAAGAGGAGCGTTTCTGGCATCTGGATCCATGAGTGACCCTAGTAAATCTTACCATTTTGAGATTGTTTGTTCTTCGGAAAGAATGGCAGCACAGATACAGCAAATGATCTGTGGATTTTCGATGGATGCTAAGACCGTCAGAAGAAAAAGGTCTTATGTTGTTTATCTGAAAGAAGGCGCACAGATTGTTGATATTTTAAACATAATGGGTGCACACGTAGCTTTGATGGAATTGGAAAATGTACGGATCTTAAAAGAAATGCGTAATTCAGTAAATCGCAAAGTTAACTGTGAGACTGCTAATATTAATAAGACAGTATCCGCTGCAATCAGGCAGTTAGAAGATATTACGTATCTTCGGGATACGATAGGTTTTAGTAAGTTGCCGGAGGGGTTGGAAGAAGTAGCACTTGCCCGACTGACACATCCGGAAGCTACATTGAAGGAGCTTGGTGAGCTTTTGACACCCCCGGTAGGAAAATCGGGAGTAAATCATCGCCTGAGAAAGTTAAGTGAGATGGCTGACAAAGTCAGAACAGAACAAGGAGGATTATTATGATTGAGACACCAGTTATCGTAATGCAAAAAAAAGGAATGGATGGAAGACCGATTGCATTGTTAGTACAAGAGGCAAGCCAGTATGCATGTAGAATCAACATTCAAGTAGACGGAAAAAAAATCAATGCGAAAAGTATTATGGGAATGATGAGTCTGAATCTTACAGAGGGACAGGGGCTTACTGTAGTTACAGATGGAGAAGATGAAGAAAAGGCAGCAGAAGGAATAAAAGCATTTTTTGCAAATGCAAAATAATACAATCTGCTTATAATTGATAATGTAATGAGGAGGGGCTGTATACAATTTTTCGTATGGCCCCTTTTTTCTTTAGATGGCACAAAAGGAGAATAGAACAGATGAAAAAATTATTATTTATTTATAATCCAAATGCGGGAACAGGGGTTTTAAAACCGAAACTTTCAGATGTTATTGACATTTTTGTAAAGTCAGGATATGATGTTACGGTTTATCCTACACAGAAATATCATGATGCTTATGCAAAGACAATTTCGTATACAGAAGAGTATGATCGTGTTGTGTGTAGTGGTGGAGATGGAACGTTAGATGAAGTAGTTTCGGCCATGACAATGAGAGAAAAACAGGTTCCGATAGGTTATATTCCAACAGGCACGACAAATGATTTTGCAAATAGTCTTCGTATTTCCAAAAATGTTCTTGAAGCTGCAGATATCGCCGCAAATGGTGTTCCATTTTCCTGTGATGTTGGAAGATTTAATAAGGACAGATTTGTTTATATAGCGGCCTTTGGATTGTTTACAGATGTATCATACGAAACAAAGCAAAGTGTAAAAAATGTTTTAGGACATCTTGCATATGTTCTTGAGGGAACAAAACGAATTTTTAATATTCCATCATATCATATTAAAATCACTCACGATGGAGAAACCATAGAAGACAATTTTGTATTCGGTATGGTTACAAATTCAAAATCAGTAGGAGGGTTTAAGGGAATTATTGGAAAAAATGTAGTATTTGATGATGGAGAATTTGAAGTTACTTTGATCAAGACACCTCAAAATCCAATTGAGTTGAATGAAATCCTTGCGTCAATACTTATCAAACAAATTGATTTCAAACATATGTATACATTTAAGACAGGTAAAGTATGTTTAGAGTCAGAAGAAGAAATATCATGGACTCTGGATGGAGAATTCGGTGGAATTCATGAGGCAGTAGAGATTTGTAATGACAAGCAGGCTCTTCAGATCATGGTTTCTCCGGAAACAATCGAAAAGATTTCAGCTTACAAATAAGAAAAAAATATAAAAAAAGACTTGCATATTCGTGAAAGGTATAGTATAATAAAAGTCGCTTGTGAAAGTAATATGAGTTATGGCTCCGTGGTCAAGCGGTCAAGACGCTAGCCTCTCACGCTGGAATCAGGGGTTCGATTCCCCTCGGAGTCACTATCGGATACCATGAATCTTAATTGATTCGTGGTATTTTTTTGCTGTGCAGAAATGAGAAAAAATATAATAAAGGAAAATTAAATTTATTAATAAGATTGTCTGGAACAAATAAATGATATTTGTTGTATTTTCTTTTTTAATACGATATAATAGATAAAGATTTTAAACTAATGTATATACGGGTAAAACCGTTGGTATGAATTGGAGGTATTAAAATATGTTAGTATCAGCAAAAGAAATGCTTAAGAAAGCAAAAGCTGGCCATTATGCAGTAGGACAGTTCAATATTAACAATCTTGAGTGGACAAAATCTATTTTAACAGCAGCACAGGAGTGTAATTCATCTGTAATTTTAGGTGTATCAGAAGGTGCTGGTAAATATATGACAGGATACAAAACTGTTGTAGGTATGGTAAATGGAATGATCGAAGAGATGGGAATCACAGTGCCAGTAGCTCTTCACCTTGATCATGGTAGTTATGAGGGATGTCTTAAATGTGTAGAGGCAGGCTTTTCTTCTATCATGTTTGACGGATCACATTATCCAATCGAAGAAAACATAGCTAAAACAAAAGAGCTTGTTGCTATTGTAAAAGAAAAAGGAATGTCACTTGAAGCAGAAGTTGGAGCTATCGGTGGAGAAGAAGACGGAGTAGTAGGAAAGGGAGAATGTGCAGATCCAGAAGAATGTAAGATGATCGCAGACCTTGGAATTGATTTCCTTGCAGCAGGAATCGGTAACATTCATGGAAAATATCCAGATAACTGGGAAGGATTAAGCTTTGAAACTCTTGACGCTATTCAGAAACGTACAGGTGATATGCCACTTGTACTTCATGGTGGTACAGGTATTCCAGAAGATATGATCAAAAAAGCAATCGATCTTGGTGTAGCTAAGATCAATGTAAATACAGAGTGTCAGCTTGCATTTGCAGCAGCTACACGTAAATACATTGAAGCAGGTAAAGATTTAGAAGGAAAAGGATTTGATCCACGTAAACTTCTTAAATCAGGTGCAGATGCAATCATTGATACTGTAAAAGAAAAGATGGAATTATTCGGTTCAGTAGGAAAAGCTGAATAAGAAGATCTTACATAAGGCGTTTCAAGTAATTGAAATGCCTTATTTTGTTTTCATAAAGGTACAGGCAGGAAGAAAGGAATAGAATATGAACAGGGAAATGGTGAATGTTGCAGAAATTTTTGGGGAAAACGTTTTTAATGATGCTGTGATGCAGGAACGTTTGCCGAAAAAAGTATATCACAATTTGAAAAAGACCATAGAAGAGGGAAAAGAACTTGATCTTGAAACAGCAGATGTCATTGCACATGAAATGAAAGAATGGGCAATTGAAAAAGGAGCTACTCATTATACACACTGGTTCCAGCCATTGACCGGTGTAACAGCTGAAAAACATGACTCATTTATTTCAGCACCTCTTCCAAATGGAAAAGTATTGATGAGCTTTTCAGGAAAGGAACTTATCAAGGGAGAGCCTGATGCATCATCATTTCCATCAGGAGGACTTCGTGCAACTTTTGAAGCAAGGGGGTATACTGCATGGGATTGTACTTCACCTGCATTTGTAAGAAAAGATGCAGCAGGTGCAACACTTTGTATTCCAACAGCATTTTGTTCTTACAAAGGAGAAGCACTGGATCTTAAGACACCTTTGCTTCGATCTATGGAGGCAGTAGGAACACAGGCGCTTAGGCTGCTTCGTCTTTTCGGAAATACAACATCGAAAAAGGTAACACCATCTGTAGGACCGGAACAGGAATATTTTCTTGTAGATGCCAAGACATTTCAGCAGAGAAAAGACCTCATTTATACCGGGAGAACACTGTTTGGAGCAATGCCACCAAAAGGGCAGGAACTAGATGACCATTATTTTGGAACAATTCGCCAAAGAGTTGCATCGTTTATGAAAGATGTAAATGAAGAGTTATGGAAAGTCGGAGTAACAGCAAAGACACAGCATAATGAGACTGCTCCAGCTCAGCATGAACTGGCACCAATCTATGCGCCAGCCAATATAGCGGTAGATCATAACCAGCTCATCATGCAGACTTTAAAAAGGGTAGCTAGTCAGCACGGAATGAAGTGTCTTCTTCATGAAAAACCATTTGCAGGAGTCAATGGTTCTGGTAAACATAATAACTGGTCACTGATCACTGATGATGGAATCAATATGCTGGAGCCAGGAAAAACACCACATGAAAACACACAATTTCTTCTTATCCTTACTTGTATTTTGAAAGCAGTAAACAGACATGCAGATCTTTTAAGAGAATCAGCAGCAGATCCGGGAAATGATCATCGTCTTGGTGCAAATGAGGCACCACCGGCTATTGTTTCTGTATTTTTGGGAGAACAGTTAGAAGATGTGATCGATCAGCTTGTGAGTACGGGAGAGGCAACACATAGTCTTAACGGTGGTAAACTTGTGACAGGCGTAAAAACACTTCCTGATCTTGCAAAAGATGCGACAGACAGAAACCGTACATCACCATTTGCATTTACAGGAAATAAATTTGAGTTCCGTATGGTTGGCTCAAGAGATTCAGTAGCTGCACCTAACGTAGTATTGAATACAATTGTTGCAGAAGCATTTTCAGAGGCATGTGAAGTGCTTGAAGCGACAGATGATTTTGAAATGGCCGTTCATGATCTTATCAAAGAATATGCGACAGAAAACCAAAAAGTTATTTTTAATGGTGATGGATACTCTGATGCGTGGGTAAAAGAAGCGGAAAGAAGAGGGCTTCCAAATCTTAAATCTATGGTGGAGGCAATTCCTGCTATGACATCAGATAAAGCAGTTGCTTTATTTGAGAAATACAATGTATTTACAAAAGCAGAGTTGGAATCAAGAGCTGAAATTCAGTATGAGACTTATTCAAAAGCAATTAACATTGAAGCGCGTACAATGATCGACATGGCAAGCAAGCAGGTAATTCCGGCAGTGATGGGATACACAAAGACACTGGCAGATACGGTGATCGCTGTGAAGAATGCAGGAGCGGATGCTTTTGTGCAGTCTGAGATTCTTACTGATGTAACTAAACTTTTAAAAGAATCAAAAACAGCATTGGAGGAACTCATCAAAGTAACGGAGCAGGCATCTAAAATTGATGGATTTGAAGAGCAGGCTCGTTACTATCATTTTGATGTTGTTCCGGCTATGGAAAGTCTTCGTGCTCCGGTTGATGCACTGGAAATGATCGTAGATAAAGAAGTATGGCCGATGCCATCCTATGGGGATCTGATTTTTGAAGTTTAAAGGAAAAAATTCCGTAAGCTGTGTAAGACAGCATACGGAATTTTTTTATGTAAAGGATTTTTGTGAGTATTCTTTTGGAGAAAGTCCATAGATTTTTTTAAACCGTTTGCTAAAATAATAAACATCAGAAAATCCTACTAAATCAGCAACTTCTGATACAAGATAGGAGTGAGTTTGTAAAAGTTTTGTGGCATGATCCATGCGAATTTGGGTTATGTACTGCAAAATAGATATTTGATAAACGTTTTTAAAAACAGTTCCCAAATAAGAAGCGTTAAAATTTAGTGCTTCGGAAATATTTGCTACATTAAGATTTGGGTGGGTATAATTTTCGTCAATATAGTGTGCTGTTTTTTGAGCGAGAATTAAATCAGAAGGTAGTACTTCGTATTTGTCTAAACATTGTTCAGAATATGATATCAACAATTCTTGAAGAGCGGAAAGACTATATTCTTCTTCTATGATGTTATTACAAAAATCATTAATAGACTCAGTCAGATTTTTAGGAACCTCATAATGCAAGTGAAAAGAGAGAAACATTTCATGGATAAAATATTGTAGAAATACTGGATTCTTTTCTTTCTTGATTGTTTGAAACCAATTATTTATATACTCATATATCTTTGCTTTGTTTTGTGTTTGAATTAAGAGAATAATGTTTTCACGCACGGATGTCAAAGGTCTGGTAAACTCAGAAATACCTGATAAAGTGTGTTCTACTACTAAATTAGAGCCAGAAGAGAAGAATCTTTGATCTAGTCCTTTTAGTGCACTATAATAAAAAGGCTCCCAGTCATCGTTAATGCAGAAAATATTATTTAAAGACATAAAAATATAGTCTGTCATATCCTCTAAAAATTGAATTAAATGGCTGCCAAGAACGGAAACAGGATCTTTGGTAGTCAAAAAACATTGGAGCATGTAGATATGTTCTGATTCTTGTATAAATTCACAATTCATTCCTAGATGCTCTAGTAAATCTTTAAGTGCTAAGACGGGTGAATTTGTTGGAGCTTGCGTATAAAAACCAATGAACAGGGAATAGTGGTATTGAGAAAATTCCGCATATTCTTGAATTAAATCAGAATATGACAGTAGTTTTTTTCGTACTTTCATCAGTGAAATACAGCGATTGTAATGCAGTTTTATGTCGAGTTTATGTTGAATTTCAGCTTCTTCTTTAATGGCTTGAGCACATTCAAATAAAACCTGTTTTAAAGGTTCCTGCTTTATAGGCTTGAGAAGATAATCGAATGTACAGGCTCGAATTGCTGCTCTCATATATTCAAAATTATTATATCCGGATAAAATAATGACTTTAATTTTAGGATAGTGATCTTTAATGTAAGCAGCAGTTTCCAGCCCGGACATAATAGGCATTTCGATATCTAAAAATATGATGTCAATGTCTTGTTTATTTAAAAGATCCAACACTTCTTTTCCATTTTCTGCTTCACCACAAAAATTGAGATTCCATTCATCCCATAAAATGATTTTTTTTAGTCGTTGGCGAATAAAATACTCGTCATCAGCTATTAATACATTATAGTTCATCTTTAAAATCCTTTCTTAAAGGTAAAGTTATAGTTACAATACATCCAACAGGAACACCATGTTCTATAACTAGACCATAGTTTTTTCCAAAATAGAGTTGAATTCTCTGATTAATACTCCAAATACCAAAATGATGCTTATCCCCCTTAAATTTCTTAATGTCATTTTCTACAAATCCTTTCCCATTGTCAGATACAATAATTTTAAGCTGCTCATTTTGTTCAAAAACATTTATTTTTATTATACCTGGATATGTAATTTCTTTAATACCATGGTAGATACTATTTTCTATCAATGGCTGCAATAGTAGTTTAATACATGTATAGTTAAGCAATGATTCAGGACATTCAATTTCATAGGTGAATTTATGATAATATCGAATTTCCATGATGTGCAGATATGCTTCGGTAAGAGAAAGTTCTTCTTTTAAGGTAATAAGGAACTTCCCTTTACAGAGACTTGTTCGATAAAAAGTGGAAAGATTCATAACAAGATTGATTAAATTTTCCTTTTCATCAAGTTCTGCAAGTGCACAGATGTTATCCAAAGTATTATATAGAAAGTGAGGATTTACCTGCTGTTGCAGTAGGTTAAGTGAAAGTCGATCTTTTTCTTTCTGTGCTTTCACTACGGAATTTTTTAAATCTTTTTGCGAAAGAATCATTTTATTAAATTCATCATACAAAAGGTTGATATCAGTGTCATTTGCAGGTGAATTGATTGTGGTCCAAAATCCGTTTTTTACTTTAAAAATATGGCGGATTAAGTCATATATAGGGGTGGTTACATTGTTAGCAAGTTTTTTTGAAATAAAAGAACAACATATTATACACAGCGTGGTTACGAGTATCGTTATAATGACGGATGAATAAATTGGGGAATAGTAGATCGAAGGTTTTATTCGATCTATTATGTACCAGTTCAATTCGGGAATATATCTTGAAAATACTATATAGTGTGGTGAAACTGTTTTCGTGTTGATTTTTCCTATCATTTTTTTTATAGGTGTGAATGATTCCAGTTCAAGACTTCCATCACTACTTTGCACGATCCCTTTTTCATTAGTTATGAATATCTGACTGTCTAAGGTTGCTTTATCTAGATAGATATCGTGTATAGAAGCTTCACTAATAGATAGTTCAATATAACCTATTTTTTCTCCTGTTTGCAGACTATAAAATGGCTGTTGAAAAGAAAGTAGATGTATATCAGGAGTTTTTTTGTAAATATCATGTAGTTTATGGGTGAACCAAACAGGTGCATTTTCCTCATGAATAGTATTGTTGGATTGATATTGACTACCATATGTAGACACTAATAAATGCTTGTCTAGAGAAAAAAGGCTCACAGAATAAATGAATTTGTTTGATTGAATAATGTTATTTATTTTTGTTTCTAAATTTTTTCGATCGGACGGAGAAAAAAAAGAGGGATGCTGGTTATATAATTTTGTCTTTTTTTGGATGGCATCATCTATAATAAGTGTTTTTGAGAAATTTACAGTAGAGGAGAGGTAAAAATCTAATTGTGCAGAAATATAATTTAGTTGCACCATGACATTTTGAGAAGCGGTTTTTGAAAATATGTATTGAATAATTATGGAAAAGCTCAAAAACATAATTAGTATAAAAAAAGCAGAAACTCTAAGCATATTTGTTCGTACTTTGTACTTAATAGATTGCTTTGCTTTGTTGTTCATGACTATATACTCCTAGTGATTGAATTCGTATGTTTAGTTTAGTATATTTGAAAGTAAAAGTAAATCAAAGACGTGTAAGATATGTAAAATATACAAAAAATATAGAATACGACCATTTGAATTATCAAGAAAATTATATAGAATAGGGATATCAAAAAAAGAACGGAGGAAAAATTATGAAGATGAAAAAAATTACCGCATTGCTGTTAAGCACAGTTCTTTGTGTGAGTGCACTTTCGGGGTGTGGGAACACAGAGGGAAAGGAAGGAAAAAAGGATGATGGAATCACGATTCGTCTGTTGACCAGAATGGCTGGAACATCTCAACAAGTTGAAATTTACAACGATATTCTTGATGAATTTAAGGAAAAACATCCAGAAGTAACCATAGTAGATGATTCACAAGGAGATGAATCAGCATTTAACAATATTTTATCTACAGATATTGCTTCTGGAAATATGGCAAACATTTTCCGAATCCAAGGAGTAGCAAATCTTTCAGAATATATTGATAATGGTTTGATTTTAAATGTGCAGCCGTATCTTGATGAAGATAAAGAATGGGGAAGCGGATTTACAGAGGGAGCATTATCTTATTATCAAGTTCCAGGTCATGAAGGAACTTATGCGATTCCAATGGAGTCAGGACTAATTGGTGTTTATTATAACGAAAAACTTTTTAAAGAAGCAGGAATTAATAAGTTCCCAGAAACATGGAATGAACTCCTAGATGCAGTTAAGAAATTAGATGCAAAAGGTGTTATACCTATCGCAATGGGTGCTCAAAGCACATATACAGCAGGACATTTACATAACCAGATTTTCTATAAATGGCTTGGAACAGATGCTGCAAAAGCATTAGGTCAAAGAGAAATGAAATGGACAGATAAAGGTGTTGTAGAAACCTTTGAGAAAATTAAAGAACTTATCGATGCAGGTGCGTTTGATCCAAGTGCAGCAGGAATTACAGATGATATTGCAATGACACAGTTCCAGCAGGGACAGGCAGCTATGGTGATTACAGGTCCATGGAATATCAGTGTACTTACAGATAAAGAAAAGACTTTAGTTGCAGGTGATGTAAAAGTTGCAAAATTCCCATACTTTGAAGAAAAACCAGAATTTAAAGGGGAAGATATGCAGACATTAAGTCCTTATATGATAAGTGGAAAATTGGAAGGCAAGGAACTTGAACTTACGATGGAACTTGTAAAAATGCTTACAGATAAAGAAGCTGCGAAACGTTTTGCAGAAGAAACAGCCTTCCTCATTCCAAGAACAGATATAGATTTAGATGAGTCTGTATGTGCACCATTGTTTGTGGAAAATGTAAAACTAGGTGCGACATCAACAGGAATTGGTGTAGATGTATTTGATTTCGATCCTTTAACATCTATGCAGGATAGAACAAGAAACTCTATCGCAAGTCTTTTCACAGGTGCTACACCACAGGAAGCAGCAGAAGAGATTCAAGCTGAAGTAGATAATGCAAAATAAAGAATAATATAAAAGTATCGGAGTAACTCCGATACTTTTATTAAGAAAGGAGAGAAGAGTTTGAACACTGTTAAAAATAAAAAAATGCGCAGAACTGTCATTTTGTTTTTATTGCCTGCGTTTGTGATTTATACACTTTTTCAAATTATCCCATTGATTGCAGCTGCTTATTTTTCATTTGTTGAGTGGAATGGAATAGGGGGAGCAGCACTGGATTTTGTTGGAATTCAAAATTATATCGATGCATTTAAAAATCCACAGTTTATATTATCGTTAAAAAATATGGCAAAAATGGTTATATTTAGTGTGATTTTTCATACTCCGATTGCTTTACTTTTGGCAACAGCAATCAATACAAAATGTAAAGGTTATAGAGCTTTTAAAGCGCTGTTTTTCGTACCAACTGTCTTTCCACTTACAGCGGTTGGACTAATGTGGTATTTCGTGTTTATGCCAACTGGAAGTTTCAATGCACTTTTGAGTAAAATTGGTCTTGTGGATCTGGTAACATCATGGCTTGTAAACCCAGGTACAGCGATGAACACGATTGTATTTGTAAATATTTGGGCAGGTATAGGATATTATATGGTTATCATACTTGCAGGACTTACTATGATTCCGGAAGATCTTTATGAGGCAGCAGCAATTGATGGTGCAAGTAAAGTAAAATGTTTCTTTAAGATTACGATTCCTATGCTTAAACCGACATTGTCTATGTGTATTTTAATGGATATTATTGGTTCAGTTAAGGTGTTTGATCTGGTATTTGCTATGACACAAGGAGGACCAAATGGTCTTACAAATCTGCCTACAACTTTAATGTATAATGAAGCATTTAAATATAGTCATTATGGTATGGGTAGTGCCATTGGTATTATTATCTTAATTATATGTTTAGTTGGAACAATGCTTAGTAATAAGGTGATGAGCAGACAGGAAAAGGAGGCGGCATAACAGTGAAACAAAAGAGTAACAAAATAAAAAGAGCACATAAAAAGATAACAAAAGGAACCATTTTGTTGTATGTATTTCTGATTGCTATGACACTTGTATTTGCTATGCCTATGGTATTTACAGTACTGTCTTCTTTGAAAACAAAAGTAGAAATTTTTGCAAAACCTTTCGCACTTCCAGAGGTAGTACAATTTTCAAACTATGTGGAAGCATGGAAAGGCGCAAATATGAGCCGATATTTTTTAAATAGTTTGATTCAGGCTGGTTCTACGGTTGTTGTACTTACAATCGTATCAACGCTTGCTTCCTATGCACTTTCAAGATTTCGTTTTAAGGGTAACAAGTTTTTAACTGTATTTTTTATGCTTGGAATGATGATTCCAATTCATACAGTGCTTGTGCCAGTATCCTACCTTATTGGAGCATTGAATTTAAAAAATAATATTCCAGCTCTTGTTTTAATATATGTGGCATTTAGCCTTCCATTTAGTATTATGGTTATATCAAACTATATGAGAGGAGTGTCTATATCTTTAGAAGAAGCTGCATTGATTGATGGGGCAAGCTATTTCCAAATTTACAGACACATTATGTTGCCACTTTCTATGCCAGCAATTGCTACAGTATCCATTTTCAACTTTTTAGGTGCATGGAACAATATTTTGTTCCCGTTGTTATTTATTAATGATAAAAAATTAAAACCAATTGCGTTGGGACTTCTCAATTTTAATGGAGAGCGTGGAAGTGAGTACGGAATTTTAATGGCAGCCATTGTGATTACAGTTGCTGTTCCATTAGTCTTATATTTATTATTCCAAGAAAAAGTTGAAGGTGGACTTGCAGCTGGTGCTGTAAAAGAATAAACAAAAGGAGAGAATGCCATGTCAGAAATTAGACAACGTCAGATACATTTAGACTTTCATACAAGTGAATACATAGATTCAGTAGGTGAATTATTTGATAAAGAAGAATTTGCAGAGCGTCTAGAGCAGGCAAATGTAAATTCAGTTACATGTTTTTCTAGATGTCATCATGGATGGTTATATTATCCATCAAAAAAATTTCCAGAATTGATTCATCCAAAACTGAAAAATCATAATTTATTATTAGAACAAATTGAGGCATGTCATAAGAGGAATATAAAAGTTCCAATTTATACGACAGTACAATGGGATGGACGTGTAATGCGTGAACATCCAGAGTGGCTATCTGTAGATGAAAATGGAAATTATATTGACACTCAACACGTTGAATGGCCACATTTTTACTATACAATCTGTATTAACAGTGGATATAGAGCGTTCTTTAAGGATCAATTAGCAGATGTCATTGAAGTAGTAGGACCTGACAATGTGGATGGGATTTTTATGGATATTCTATTTCAGGTGGATTGTAAATGTGAACATTGCCAGAAGAAGATGAAAGAACTTGGAATGGATGTGGAGAGTAAAAAAGAACGTTTGCGTTATTCAAATATGATGTTGAACGAATTTAAGGAAGAAATTACCGCTTTTATAAAAGAAAGAGCGCCGAAAGCAACAGTATTTTATAACAGTTCTCATGTAGGACCTGCTTCTAAGGACAGTTTTAAGGACTATAGTCATTTGGAACTAGAATCCCTTCCAAGTGGAGGCTGGGGATATGATCATTTTCCTGCTACAAGTAGATATGCAAGAAATCTTGGCAAAAACATAATTGGAATGACAGGAAAGTTTCATACATATTGGGGGGATTTTCATTCGCTGAAAAATAAAGCTGCATTAGAGTTTGAATGCTTTAGTATGCTTGCATTTGGCGCAGGATGTTCCATAGGTGATCAGTTACATCCGTCCGGAAAGTTATCAGAGGGTGCGTATGATCTAATCGGACAAGTATATAAAAGTGTAAAAGAAAAAGAACCTTATTGTGTCAATGCAAAATCAATGGCACAGATTGCGGTCATTACTCCAGAGGAATTTTATCCGGAAGGTGCATATGACTTGGGGATTTCTCCTTCTTTAATTGGCACGGTAAGAATGCTTCAAGAATTGTCATATCAATTTGACATTATAGATAGTCAGATGGATTTAAACAAATATAAGGTGGTTATTCTGCCAGATTGCATTTACCATAATGAAAATCTAGAAAAAGTAATGAAAGATTATATTGCACAGGGTGGATGTGTGATAGGTTCCTATGATTCTTGCATTAACAAAAATGGAAGTGATTCTATATATGGAGTGGCTTATAAAGGAGAATCAGAATACTATCGTGAGTTTGTTATGCCTAATAATGTGATTGGAAAAGATCTTCCAAAAGAAGAACACGTTATGTACGTAAGAGGCTATGATGTGGAAGTTGAAGAAGCAGATGTTATTATGGACAAAATTTCTCCATACTTTAATAGAGAAGGAGAAAAATTTTGTTCACATCAACATACACCATCAAAAGGGGTAAAGGGAAGGCCCGCAGTCACAAGATTTGGTAATGTAATTTATTTTTCGCATCCAGTTTTCTATGCGTATAGAAAAAATGCGGCAAGATGGTGTAAGCTTATGGTAAAGGATGCATTAGAACTCCTCCTTCCAGATAAGTTGGTTTCTCACAACGGTCCATCAACATTGCTTACCGCTTTGAATAAGGTAGAAAATAGAAGTATTTTGCATTTACTTCATTATATTACTGAAAAAAGAAGTGAAGATATTTATACGATTGAAGATGTGATTCCACTTTATCGTGTAGAAATCAAAATTCATACACATGGAAAAGAGATAAAAAATGTGCAGTTAGTTCCAGAAAAAAAGAACATCGAATTTTCGCAAAAAGGAAATGTCGTTACATTTGTTGTTGATAAAATTGAAGGACTTACTCCAGCAATTGCTATAGATCAAAAAACCACTAGTAAAAATCCAAGATCCACCGTTGGCACCATAACCGAAATTTACGATTATTTACGTCTTTTATATGCTAGAGTTGGAATTCAATATTGTCATAAATGTTTCAAACCAATATCAAAAATGAGCACTAGCGATATAATTGAACAAATTATGAAATTACCAGAAGGCGCAAAAATAATCATTCAAGCCCCATTAGTAAAAGAAAAAAAAGGTTCATTTCAAGATTTAATTGAAAATTTGCGAAATAAAGGTTATGTTAGAGCTATGATTAATGGCGTAATGACA
>RCNI01000571.1_pt1 | contig 22194 bp, 15 predicted proteins | sample 2041151 | NCBI WGS metagenome assembly RCNI01 (sample SAMN09708214, study PRJNA481090) | feces metagenome | isolation source: feces | place: Antarctica: Albino Rookery | reverse complement strand
ATTATAGCATAATGAGTCATTTAAAAAAACAGCTGAACAGTAAGTTTGAAAATGATATAATATAAACAAATTTTAATTATATAGCTGGAGGATGGAATGAAAATAGAAACCTTTGAAAAAACTGTTAAAGTAAGAGACTATATTGAGAACTATGTTAATGTTGAGGAGTTTCTGGAATACTGTAAAGCATGCAAGAATTATGAAAAAATCTGGGCATGTCCGTCCTATGACTTTAATCCTATAGACTATTGGAAAAAATATGAGACACTTTATATTATCGGAAAGAAAATTTATAGCGAAGGAATTAATGATGATGCAACGTGGCATGAGATATATCTGACAGAAAAACATAACCTTTCTCAGGAATTATATGCAAAAGAAAAAGAAAAACCGGGCAGCGTTTCTCTATGTGCCGGTAGCTGTGATCTCTGTATAGAGTCAGGCTGTACCAGAAGTTCAGGAAAAGCATGTAGATACCCGGATAAAATGAGATATTCAATTGAGTCATTAGGCGGAAATGTAGGGCTTACTGCAAGTAAGTTACTTGGTATTGAATTACAATGGATGAAAGAGAATTCAATACCGGACTATTTTGTACTTATTGCAGGATTACTATATTAATTAATATGGAATATCCGCTACACTATTAAGTATAAGCCTTGGTCTATATGGGAAATTATCAATTTCCGTTTTGTCGGTTACGCCGGAAAGGACGAGAATCGGATCAAGACCGCTTTCTACTCCACCGATGATATCTGTATCCATTCTGTCGCCAATCATGGCTGTTTCTTCAGAATGAACGCCTAATAGACGTAGTCCTGTTCTCATCATCAGAGGATTAGGTTTTCCTACGAAGTAAGCCTGCTTGCCTGTGGCCATTTCAATTGGAGAAATCAAAGCACGGCATGCAGGAATAATTCCTCTGCTTGAAGGACCGGTCATATCAAAGTTTGTTCCGATTAGTTTTGCACCGTTTCTTACGAGATCAACAGCTTTGCATATTGTTTCATAGTTATAGCTTGGACTCTCTCCCACAATAACATAATCAGGATTTTTGTCGGTAATTACTACTCCGCATTCATAGAGAGCTCCGAAAAGACCCGGTTCACCGATAACATAAGCACTACAGTGTTTAGTTTGTTCGCTTACGAACTTTGCAGTAGCAAGTGCACTTGTATAAAAATGGCTTTCATCTACATCAAGCCCCATAGTCTGTAATTTTAATTTTAATTCTAAAGGAGTTTTTCCACTGTTATTTGTTAGGAACAGGAATTCTTTATTGTTCTCCTGCATCCAGTTAACAAATTCCTTTACACCGGGTAATAATCTTCCTCCCCAGTAGATTACACCGTCCATATCACAGATAAATCCTTTTTTGGCTCTTAATTTTTCCATAAATACCTCCCTTTTTTATCTTACTATAACTTATTTCTTATTCTCATATAATATATCAAAAATGTAAAATATGGTACTGTTTTTTTCTATAATTTTTCGTACAATACTAAAAAAATCCGACTGTAGTAAAGTCGGATTTTTCATATCTAATATAATGAATATATTAACGAACAAGAGTATAAATTCTGATTGCAAATAATGCGGCAGCAACCCACATAACAACCGGAATATCTTTAAACTTACCTGTTAACATCTTCAGGATAACCCATGCAAGGATACCGAACATAATTCCGTTTGCGATGGAATATGTAAATGGCATCATAATCAGTGCAAGGAAACCGCCAAGTACATCAGCGATATCTCCATCAAATTTCATGTTCTTTACAGAACCAATCATAAGAAGTCCAACCCATACTAATGCAGGTGTAGTAGCAAATGCAGGGATAGCTAAGAAGATTGGTGCAAAGAATAAAGCGATAATGAACAGAACAGCTGTAGTTACAGCAGTAAGACCTGTTCTACCACCATCTGCAACGCCGGCACTTGATTCAACATAACTTGTTACAGTAGAAGTACCTAAGCATGCACCGAGAATAGTTCCACATGCGTCAGCCATTAAAGCACCTTTAACTCTTGGAAGATTTCCGTCTTTATCTAATAAGTTACCTTTCTGAGCAACACCGATCAATGTACCTACAGTATCGAATAAGTCAACATATAAGAAGGAAACAACGATAATGATAAAATCAATAACGTGCTGTCCAATCCAGGTAAAGTCGAACTGGAATGTTAAAGGAGCAACAGGAACGAAGCTTCTGCCACTGAATGAAGGGAATAATGAAAATGCGCCAACTTCAGGTTTAACTACATACCAGCCTGTAGCCTGTGCAATCATACCTAAAACCCATGTAGCAAGAATTCCGATAAGGATATATCCTTTAACTTCGAAATGATATAAAACAGCGACGATGATAAGACCTACAAGAGCAAGAATCATCTGAGGTGTAGCGAATGATCCTAAGTCAACTAATGTTGCATCGCTTCCGATTACGATTCCGGCACCTTTTAAACCGATTAAAGTAATAAACAGACCAATACCTGCTGTTATACCATATTTTAGGTTTTCAGGCACATCGTTAACTAATTTTTCTCTGAAATTGCAAAGTGAAAGCAGTACGAAAACAAGACCTTCTACTAATACTGCAACTAATGCGATTTTCCATGGATCCTGAACACCCTGTTCTGCAAGTGGAATGCAGACTGAAAATGCGAAGTAAGCATTAAGTCCCATACCTGAAGCAAGAGCGATAGGATAGTTAGCAAAGAATGCCATAAATAATGTGGCGATTGCAGCTGAAACTGCAGTTGCAGTAAATACAGAGGCACTATCCATTCCGGCAATACTTAAAATATTAGGGTTAACCGCAAGGATATAAACCATAGAAAGGAAAGTTGTAATACCGGCAATGATTTCTGTTTTCACATCAGTACCGTGTTCTTTTAACTTAAATAATTTCTCCATTGTGAACTCCTTTTTTAAACTTAATTAATAAACAAATCATCTTTAATTATATACGTATATAATTTAAAAACAATAAAAAGAAAGAGAATTTTGAAGAAAAGGAATTTTTTTTTAATAAAAAAGGCATAAAAATGTTAAAAACACGAACGAATAAGAAAATAAAAGTGTAAATGTTCATAAAAAAGCCCTGTTCGAAAAATGAACAGGGCGATAGCTGTTTTTTTAACGTACGTATACCTTAGGAAGTCTCTGTCCGAAAGCACAACAGATTTCATAGTTTATTGTACCTGTTGCTTCAGCAATGTCATCTGCCAGAATTGTATGTACTCCATTAGAACCCATGACGATGACTTCATCCCCTACTTTTACATTAGGAACATTTGAAACATCAATCATACATTGATCCATACAGATATTTCCGGCTATCGGGCAAAGAATACCGTTTACAATCACCTTTGCCTGTGAAGAGTATGGACGAGGATATCCGTCTGCATAACCTAAAGCGATAGTTGCAATTCTTGAAGGCTTTTCTGAAATGTATTTTCTGCCATAGCCTACAGAGAAATCTGCAGGGACATCTTTAAGATGTACAATATTTGCTTTTACAGACATTACAGGTTTTAATGAAAGTTCTTTTTTATCAACTTCGTTTGAAGGATAGCAGCCATAAAGAATGATACCCGGTCTTACTGCATCGAAATGAATTTCTGGAAGTTCCATGATTGATGCGCTGTTTGCAAGTGTTTTCCTTGGGATTTCAATTCCTGCCTGAAGTAGCGCATTGTAGAATGCATTGAATTTCTGTTCCTGCTGATGTGAATAAGTTTTGTCAAAAGCATCGGCAGTGGACATATGGGAAAACAGCCCTCTGATTTTGAAGTTTGAAAGCCCTGCAATTTTTTTAATATCAGCGACTGCTGTTTCTGTTTCGTCTGCAAGGTAACCGATTCTGCCCATTCCTGTATCTACTGCAATTAAACCTTTAACTGTTTTGTCCGCTTTTGCAGCAGTATCTGAAAAGGCTTTTGCATTTTTATAATCACATACTACAGGTGTAATATCATAATCGACAATAATATTTGCATATAAATCAGGAGTCAGTCCAAGCATGATAATTTCTTCTTTTGCGCCTGAATTACGAAGTGTAATTGCTTCCTGTAATGTAGCAACGGCAAAAGTTTTAACACCGTTTTCTCTTAAGATGTTTGCACACATTACAGAACCGTGTCCGTAGGCATCAGCTTTAATTACGCCGATAATCTGTCTGTTAGGACCCACTTTCTGGATAATATTTTTAATATTATAATCCAGATTACTCAAATTAATTTCAACCCATGCGGGTCTGATTGCTTCTTTATACATACCTGAAAAATACCTTCTTTCTTCAAATAAATTTATGAGTATTATTTTGTATTCATTTTATCATAGAAGACGGTTGTTCGTCTACTCTTTGCAGGCTTTCTATATAAAGAAAAAGACGTTTCATATAAGGAAACGTCTAAAATTCTATTTTTCAATATCAGGTGCCGGTTTATGCAATATTTTTTTCATTCCGTACACATATACGATAGATGAAACTACCGGGCTGATAATATCCGAAATCGGTTCAGCATAAAAAGCAGCTCTTGCTCCAAAGAAATATGAAAGCAGGAATAATGCTATAAAGTATATTGCTTTACGGAACGTGGACAGCGGGAATGAAAGCTGAACCTGTGCAAGTCCTGTGAAGCCGTCAACGATTTCATACTGGATTGCAAGAGGAATAATTGCGAGGGTAAATATCTTTATTGCATGAAATGCTTCTGCGCTGATAACCGGATCAGAAGTAAACAGTCTTACAAAAAGAGGTCCTGCAACTCTCGCTAAAATAAACAGCAGAGTTGTATAAAGTATGGTCAGGATAAAAATGTATTTTTGTGCTTCTTTTACACGTTCAGTCTGTCCTGCACCATAATTAAATGCAAGGATAGTCTGTGTACCTCCGGTAATTCCGCCCATAGGCATAGTAACAATCAGCATAAAACTCTGTGCGATGGTGACACAGGTTACAAGCAGATCACCTTCTGCAGCACCACCATAATTCTGGAGAATTGCATTCATGGCAATAATCATAACGTTATCAAGAGCAATAATAAAAAATGGTGTAAAGCCTATAGTAAGAATTCTCCTGGCAATGTGTATATGATAATGCCCAAATGTAATTTTAATGGGAACACGTTTGCTAAAAAGAAAAGAAAGTACATATATACAGCTTGCAAGCTGAGAAATAACCGTTGCAATTGCGGCCCCTGCTACATCCATATGAAAAACAAATATAAATACGGGGTCAAGAATAATATTTAGGATTGCACCGATAAGTACGGATTTCATTCCTATTTTACTAAATCCCTGGCAGATGATAAACTGGTTCATTCCGGTAGCAAGAAGTGCGAAAATTGTTCCTGACAGATATATTGTAAAATATGTCTTTGCAAAAGGAAGTGTTGATTCGCTTGCACCAAAAAGACGTAGCATCGGTTCGCGTATAGGATAAACTGCAATCATTAAAATAATAGAACAGACAATTAACATAAGAAATGCATTGGAAAGTATTTCTTTTGCATGCTCTCTGTCCCCTTCTCCCATTCGCATACTCATCAGTGGTGCACCACCTACACCGATTAAGAAAGCCACTGAGCCGATAAGCGTTACAACAGGACCGCACACTCCAACTCCTGCAAGAGCGGTCGAACCTGTTTCAGGAATATTACCGATATACATTCTGTCAACAATACTGTAAAATACACTGACAAACTGAGCCAGCATGCTGGGAAGTGCAATACGCAATACCAGCTTTTTTATATTATCACGACCTAAATCGTTTTCTAATTTCATAAAACATCCTCCATTAATAGTGTAAATCGCAAAGTTTTCCAAATAACATATTACACAGAATTCTCTATTTGTCAATGAAAGGAGCAATAAATATCCAAACAATTTATTATTGTGAAATCTTAATTTTTTCTTAATTATCAGTAATTCTGTAGAAATAGCTATTTTCATATGGTACACTCAGTTTAAATTATAGCGTATAGATTCGCAAAAGAACAGAAAGGAGAGTATGGATTTCCATACGGGAGAGAGTATGCTTAAACTGGAACAGGTATCTAAGATCTATTCTGCACATGGTGTAATTTCTACCGGATTCAATAAGGTCAGTCTTGAATTTGAGACAGGAGAGTTTGTTGCGATTACAGGCGAAAGCGGAAGCGGTAAGTCTACCCTTCTGAATGTCATCTCAGGACTGGACTCTTATGAAGAAGGCGAAATGTATATTATGGGTAAAGCGACAAGCGGATTTACCAAAGATGAAATGGAGACTTATCGTAAAGAATATATAGGAAATATATTCCAGTCTTTTAATCTGATTAACAGCTATACAGTTTATCAAAATGTAGAACTGGTGCTGTTAATGAGTGGATACAAAAAAAGTGAGGTAAAAGAAAGAGTAAAATCCATTATTTCGCAGGTAGGACTTTCTGATTATGAAAAGACAAAAGCATCAAAATTGTCAGGGGGACAAAAACAGAGAGTTGCTATTGCAAGAGCACTGGCTAAAGAAACGCCGATTATTGTTGCAGACGAACCAACCGGAAATCTGGATAGTAAATCTGCAGCAGATATTATTAAATTACTTCATGAAATTTCCAAAGATAAGTTAATTATCATTGTAACCCATAACTATGAACAGGTTGAGGACTATGTTACAAGAAAAATTCAGATGCATGATGGAGAAGTAATCGAGGACAAAAGATTTACGGAAAGAGAAAAGTTAGAAATTAAACAGGAAGAGAAAGTAAAAAAAGCAAAAGCGGATACGCTTTCTTTTGGAAATATGCTAAGACTCAGCACAAGAAATACTTTTAATCTTCCGGCTAAATTATTGCTATTGTTAGCTGTTTTTCTATTTCTTTGTTCAGGTGTAATTTCTTCATACACCACATCGAAGGATTTGCAGAACATTATTTCAAATGAAGGATACAATTCCTTTTTCAATGATACAAGGGATGAACGACTTTTAATTACAAAGCAGGACCGCAGCCTGATTACGGAAGAAGATTACAGTGCATTGAAAAAAATTCCGAACGTAGATGAGATTGTAAGACAGGATTTCTTTTTAGATACAGGAATTACTCTTGTTGACGTAGGAACAAAACCTGATGAAGGAAATAACATTTTTATCAGTGCATCATTAAAACCTATAGGAGATAAAAAGTTTAATCTGGTAGACGGAAGAATGCCGCAAAATGAAAATGAAGCAATTCTTGTCTTTCAGGATGAAGAATATTCTTATCTCAAAGATATCATTAAAGAGGTAATGAAAAGCAGTCTTCGTATAGAAAACTGGAATAACGGAGCAACAATTTCAAAGGAAAATATAAAAGTTGTCGGTTATGCCTATACAAAAAATGAAGTTGATGAAATGAATAAGAATGGAAATCTGTGGATTGAAGCTATTCTCTACGGTCCGGAACAGTTTATGGATAAGATGAATTATTCCATACTGGAGGGATATTGCAGTCAGGAACTGGAATTTGCCAATACCATCGTGCCGTTTAAAGGAAATGAAGGTCCATATAGTTTAAAAGTTTCCGATAAGGTTGATGAAGGTGAAGTATATATTCCGGAGGATATTGATAATTTTACGGAGAGAAGAACAATCGGTATGCCGTTTATTCTAAGAAATAAGAGCATTTATTTTGAAGACAGCTATGAATATACTGTAGGTGCAGTATATAAGAAAAATAATCTTGAATATCTTTTAGGAAGAACGGATTTTGATGAAATAAGTGGAAGCATATTTATGAATCCTTCAGACTATGCAAAGATGTTTAATAAAGGAAATTATCAGTCAAGTGTATTCATTAAAGATGTGAAAGCGAAAGAAGAGACAATAAAGAAAATTGAAGCCAAGGGATATAAAGTATTTAATGTTGGTAATGCACGTATAGCTCTTTCTCAGGGTATGGGAGTAATAAGCAAAGTCCTTTACACCGGAATTATGGGAGGCGCACTTATCGTTCTGTTCTTTGTCAGCTACTTTATTATTAAGCTTATTTTAAAGTCAAGAAATATATATTTCTCAACAATCAGGATGATTGGTGCTACAAAGAAAAACTGCGCATCTATGCTGAGAACAGAACTGTTTATTATTTTCAATTTAGCATTTTTCATTTGTGGAGGAGCGATCGCACTGGTTAAATATGGAGTTGTTGATATACCAAGAATTTACGATTTAGCATCAATTCTCGTAGCAAAAGATTATATCATTCTGTATCTTCTGTTATGTGTAATATCCATAATGCTTGCAGGCAGGTATGCACGCCAGATGTTTAAGAAAGTGGCCATGGATGCATACAGAGAGGAGGTTTAAAAGATGATTAAGTTAGTAAATGTAAATAAGTATTTTAATAAAAGAAAAAGCAATGAAATACATGTCATCAATAATACCTCTATAGAGCTTGAGGATAAAGGACTTGTAACTTTTCTTGGAAATTCCGGATGCGGTAAAACTACTTTATTAAATGCAATCGGCGGCCTTGATAAAGTTAACAGTGGAGACATCTATATTGATAATGAAAGACTTACAAGAAGAATCGGCGGAAAAAAGGATGAAATCCGTAATGCATATATCGGATATATTTTCCAAAATTACAATCTTATTGAAGACCAGACAGTATTTTTTAATGTGGAAATTGTCCTTCGTATGATGGGCATTAAGGATAAAGAGGAAATCAAGAAAAGAGTTCTTTTTATCCTTGATAAGGTGGGGATTGAAAAATATAAGAATCGTCCGGTAAAGGCGCTTTCCGGCGGTGAAAGACAGAGAGTCGGTATTGCAAGAGCTTTGGTTAAGAATCCTAAAATTATTATTGCAGATGAACCGACAGGAAATCTGGATAGCCGTAATACTATTGAAATTATGAATATTATTAAGGCTATTTCCAAAGAACGACTGGTTATTCTGGTTACTCATGAGAGACAGCTTGCGGAGTTTTATTCATCGAGAATTATTGAAATTGTAGATGGAAAAATCGTAAGCGATAAACTTAATGATGACAACAACGAACTTGACTACCGTTTTGAAAATAAGATTTACCTTAAAGACCTGCCTGTTCAGAGCCGTATTACACAGGACAACATTCAGATTGACTATTACAGCGATAATCAGGAGAAGCCTGTAGATATAAAAGTTGTAGTCAAGAATGATAACATTTATATCGAACTGCCTAAGGGCTTCAGAGAAGGCGCAAGCGCTACAGAACTTGTAGATGACCACTATCGTGCTATCTCGAAGGAAGACTATGAGGATTACAAGTTTGATTATGATGCTATTACAGGAAAACAGGGAAAGATTAAATATACTTCCATATTCAACTGGGGTAAAATTCTGATTAACGGATATAAAAAAGTTTTTTCTTATTCGATAATAAAGAAAATTTTGCTTTTAGGCTTTGTATTTGCTTCTATTTTCACTATGTATTCAGTAAGTAATATTGGTGCAATTACAAATATTACAGATGATAAATTTATTCAGACAAATAAAAATTATCTTCTGGTAGAAACCGGAAAAGTAACGCCGGAAGTGTATAAGCAATATAGCGAAATGGAAGGCGTGGACTTTGTTATACCTGGAGATTCACAGATTAACCTTTCCATGCCGTTTGATGATTACTATCAGACATTGTCCGGAGAGGCGGCAATAGAAGGATCTATTGCAGATAAGAATATGCTTAACAGGGATAATCTGGTTGCAGGAAAAATGCCTGAAGCTCCAAATGAAATTGTCCTTGATAAAATGCTTGTGAAGAGGATGTTAAAACAGGGCGATGTTAAGCAGATTGGAATTTTATCCGCAAAAGATTTTATTGGCAGAAAAGTAAAAGGAAATAATGCCGGAGATTTGAAGATTGTAGCTATCTCCAATACCGGAAATCCTTGTATCTATATGGATCGTGTAAACTTCTTCAATGTCATGCTGGGTAGTGGAGATGATGATGGAAAAACAGTAAAACTGGATGTTCAGGATTATAAAAAAGAACTTGCAAAAGGAAATATAGAGGTCAAGAGAGGAAAACTTCCGGAAAATGATTACGAGGTAATTGTACCTTACGATAGAATAGAAACGACAAGTATCGGAAAAACCATAGATAAAAAGGTTAATGGAAAGAAACTTGAAATTGTAGGATTCTATACAGATAAACTACAGGGTCGGGAAATCAATTTTGTAAGTACAAATACCGAACAATATGCCTTCCTGGAGCAGTGTCGTAAACTTACCATTTCACCGACAGATAAAAATGCCAAGTATCAACAGCTCAAGAACGAAAGTGTAAAAGTTACAGATAGTTATATTAAAGATAAACACCGCTACATAGAAGGGATAAAAGAAAAGATATTCTCAACCATTTTAGTTGCGATAATTATACTGATTATATCGCTGGTGGAAATTTATCTGATTCTAAGATCTTCCTTCCTTTCAAGAATAAAAGAAGTAGGCGTGTTAAGAGCAATTGGATTGAAGAAAAAGGATGTATATAAAATGTTCCTTGGAGAAATCATTGCAATGACAACAGTAACTGCAGTACCTACTATGCTTATTACAGGATATATTCTTGAAAAGCTTGAGGGACTGCCATTTGTAGGCGAAATGATCAGAATGAATCCGGCAATCTTCTTGATCAGTATGGCAATCATCTTTGCAGCGAATATAATATTCGGATTACTTCCGGTATTTGGTACGATGCGGAAGACGCCTGCTGCAATTCTTTCAAGAAACGATGTTAACTAAATCTGATTCCTGATATAAAAGAAACCCCTGCTGAAATATTTCAGCAGGGGTTTCTGTGTTATTTGAAAACGGGAAGTCAGAATGTACATTTGCTTGTGTTTTTCCAGATTCCCATTCTTTCTGCATCTTTAATTAAACTTTCACGGAAATCAGGATGAGCAATATTAATTAGAAGTTCCGCTCTTTCCCATGTGGACTTTCCTTTAAGATTTGCAGCACCGTATTCTGTAACAATGAAGTTTGTTGCAGTTCTCGGTGTTGTTACGATAGCTCCGGGAGTAAGTATTGGAGCAATCAGAGATTCTCTTGTACCGTCAGGACGCAGTCTTGTAGAAGGAGTGCAGAGAAAACTCTGACCATTTTCTGAAAGATATGCGCCGAGGACGAAATCCAGTTGTCCGCCTGTACCGCTGATCTGCTGATGACCTGCGGACTCAGAACAGACCTGACCGTATAGGTCTACCTGTATACAACTGTTTACGGATACAAAATTTTTAATACTTCCGATAATATTTACATTATTTACATAGTCTACAGGAGCAGTGCAACAGATTGGATTATCGTCTATGAAATCATAGAGTTTTTTAGTGCCGCCTGCAAAGGTATAGAGAGCTTTACCTTTATCTACAGGCTTATTTCCTGTAAGTTTTCCCGCATCATATAAATCAACATAAGCATCTACAAACATTTCTGTATGTGCGTTAATATTTCTTACATCTGATTCTGCAAGCATCTGACCGATACAGTTAGGAAGGCTTCCTATGCCGAGTTGTAGTGTGCTGTGACTGTTAATTCGTTCCACAACATGACTGGCAATTTTACGATCAATTTCTGATGCCGGTTTTGTTTTTAATTCTGCAAGTGGAGAGTTGGAACCTTCTACAACGTAGTCTATTCCATATAAGTTAAGCTGTGTCTGGTGTCCATGTGCAATCGGCATATTTTCGTTTACTTCAACAATAATTTTTTTGGCGGCTTTAATTACGCCCCACATATCAGCAACCTGTGGCCCAAGGTTGAAATTACCATGACTGTCCATAGGCGCAACCTGAAACATAGCGATATCTATATCACATTCATTGTTTTTCCAGTAAAACGGAAGTTCATTGAACATCATAGGAATATACCAGCAACGACCGTTTTTACACATCAGACGGTCAAAGGAACTGAAATGGGCGGATGCAAATCTTACCTGCTCATTAGAAGTTGTAGACTGATATACTTTGAATGGTTCGTTACGAATGGATACAGTGCTGATTATCTCTACGTCTTTTAGTTCATTAGCACGTTTTGCCAGAGCAGCATCAATGTCGACGACAGAGCCACAGCCCAGACCAAAGTGAATACGACTGCCGTTTTCTACCATATCAGCAGCCTGTTCGGCTGTAATCAGTTTTTTCTGATATTCTTCAGCAAGATTGGAAACCTTATACATAGTACGTCCTCCTGTATAAATGATTCGATATTAAGCTTATGCTTACTCTTTTTTCATGTATTGTTTATCTTTTAACAATACAGACATTTTACTATATTGATAAAAAATTATCAAGTCAATATTTAAAATTTTCTAAAAACAAATTCTGATAGAATTATGCAAAAGCTACGCGAAAGTGAACGTTAAGTGAAGATTATATACAAACCGTTGAATATATTGAAAAAACAATAAAATAATGATAAGATTATATTATTAATGACCAGAAAAAAGAGGATTTGAAATGAATAATAGTAAATACGATAAGGTATATTACCCTGTCAGAGAAATTAAAGATTTAAAAGAAATGATTGTAAAAAGTGCAGAGCTTTATCATGATAGAGCAGCCTACTTACAGAAAGATAAACCGGGTGGAACTTTCTGCCCTATCACTTACGGAAGATTCAAAGACGAGATGGATGCGCTTGGAACAAGACTTCTGGATATGGGACTTAAAGGAAAGAAGATTGCAGTAATCGGTGAAAGCTGCTACCAGTGGATTCTTACTTATTTTACTACAGTAAGCGGTGTCGGTGTAATTGTTCCTTTAGATAAGAACCTGCCACCTGAAGAACTTAAAAGTCTTATTGTACGTTCAGAGGCAAGTGCTATTGTCTATACAAAACGTTCAGAAAAAAGCATTAAGGAACTTTTTGATAATCCGGGCAACTTGGAATACTTTATTTCTATTGCAAAAGAAAATCATGAAGATGGTGTCCTTTCACTGAAAAAACTTATTGAAGAGGGACAGGAACTGCTTAGAGAAGGTATCAGAGAATATGTAGATGCTGATATTGATCCGGATAAGATGGCGACACTGATGTTTACTTCCGGAACAACAGGTATGGCCAAGGGTGTAATGCTTTCACATAGAAACATTGCATCAAACGTATATCAGATGTCTAAACTTGTTCATATCCCTGATGACGGCATTGTATTGTCTATCCTTCCGATTCACCATGCATACGAATTTACGTGTTCAATATGTACAACTTTCTATCAGGGAAAAACTATTGCTATATGTGAAGGTATCAAGTATATTCAGAAGAATATGAACGAGGTAAAAGCAAATATTATGCTGGGGGTACCTCTCGTATTTGAGAAGATGTACAAGGGCATGTGGAAACAGGCTGAACGAAGAGGCGAAACTGCAAAACTGAGAAAGGCCATTGACCTGTCAAGAAAACTTAAATTATATAATAATAAATATCTGATGAAGAAACTGTTTAAGGCAATTCATCAGTCATTCGGAAACAATATTACTCTGTTTATTGCAGGTGGTGCAGCAATTGACCCTAAAGTAATTGAGGACTTTGAAGCTATGGGTCTGCCTATGATTCAGGGTTATGGAATGAGTGAACATGCGCCTATTATTGCAGTAAATCAGGACAGATACAGTAAAGCCGCATCTGTAGGTAAGCCTATGCCGGGAACTGAGATTAAAATTCTTAACCCGGATGAATACGGCGTTGGTGAAATTGTGTGCAGAGGTGACTCTGTTATGCTTGGATATTATAACAATCCTGAAGCTACAGCTGAAGTCCTTGTAGACGGATGGCTTCACACAGGTGACCTTGGATATTTCGATAAAGACGGATTCCTTTATCTGAACGGAAGAAAAAAGACCGTTATCGTTACAAAGGGCGGAAAGAATATTTACCCTGAAGAAGTTGAGACTGTTCTTATGGAAAACGAGCTGATTCAGGAGGTTCTTGTTTATGGAAAAGTAGATGAGAGGGTTGGTAATGTAATGGTTACAGCCGATATTTTCCCTAACTATCCAAAACTCAAAGAAGAGCATGGAGACCTTTCAGGAAGTGAAGTCTATCATCTGTTTAAGAAAATCGTTGATGAAACCAACGAAAAAATGCCACCGTATAAAGCAGTTAAACGTATAAATATCAGAGACACTGAATTTATCAAGACCACAACAGGAAAAATAAAACGTTATGGAAACGGTATTGACAGCAACGATAATAAAAACTCCGTAGGCGGGGAAAATGAATTTCAAAGAGCAAAGATGTTTGTAAAGTCCATACAGGAAAGCGAAGATCCATACATCAAATATACTTCAGGACGTGGAATTACAGATATTAAGCACATGTTTGAGACAAGTGTGGAACTTTATGGGGACAGAGTTGCATTTAAACAGAAGTTTAACGAAAATGGACCTTATGTAGATATTACCTATAAAGATGCCTATGCTGATGTTAACGGACTTGGAACGGCGCTGATTAACCGTGTACAGAAGGGAAGCAGAATTGCAGTTATCGGAGAAGCTTCCTACCAGTGGGAAACAACATATCTTGCTGTAATTAACGGTGTTGGTGTTATTGTGCCTCTTGATAAAGAACTGAAGAAAAAAGAACTTGTAGATGTACTTAATGATGCAGAAGTAACTTGTGTATTCTTTGATGAAAAGCATAAGGACCTGATAAAGGAAATTAAAGCAGAAGGAAATACAAAGATTGAACTTCTTGTAAGCTTTAAAGAGAATGACGATGCGGCGGGAATCCTTTCATGGGAAACTTTAGTTGAAGAAGGTAAGCAACAGATTGGACAGGGAGACAGACAGTTTGTAGACGCAGGAATTGATAGTGAGAAGATGAGCGTTTTACTGTATACTGCAGGAACTACAGGCACAGCAAAAGGTGTAATGCTTTCACACAAAAATCTTGCGATGAACCTTATGGCAGTTCCTACGATTATGGATATACAGCCGGAGGATATTTTCTTCTCTATGCTTCCGGTTCATCACACTTACAAAAGCACATGCGGTTTCTTAATGCCATTATATAAAGGAGCATCTATTGCTTTTCCACAGGACATTCAGCATGTTGTCCGCAATATGGATGAAGTTAAACCTACAGTTTTACTGAGTGTGCCGGTTCTTGTGGAAGCTTTTTATAAGAAAATCTGGGAGAAAGCCAAGAAAACAGGTAAAGACAAGAAATTACAGTCTATTGTTGAACTGAACCACACCACAAAGAAAATCGGACTGGACTTAAGCAAATCTGTTCTTAAGGATATTCTGATGAACTTCGGTAACGGAATGAGAATGGTAGTAACAGGTGGAACTTCTATTGACACAGAGATACTTCATTTCTTTAATGATCTGGGTATCGTTACAATTCAGGCATATGGACTTACAGAATGTGCACCTATGGTATCAGTAAATCCGGATACACTGAAGGATATGAGAATCGATTCCGTAGGACATCTGATTCCGGGAATGGATGTAAAAGTAATTGATAAAGACGAAAACGGCATTGGAGAAATATGTCTTAAGGGCGATAATGTAATGATTGGATATTACAAAGATGCAGCTGCGACATCTGAGGTCCTTATAGACGGATGGTTCCATACGGGTGATTTAGGATTTGTAGACAGTGATAAGTTCATTTACATTACCGGCAGAAAAAAGAATGTTATCGTTACAAATACAGGAAAAAATATTTTCCCTGAAGAATTAGAATATATGCTGAACAGAATACCATACATCGAAGAAAGCATGGTATGGGCAGAAGAAACTGAAAACCAGCTAAATGATGTTGCGCTTATTGCTACAGTATTTTTAAACAAAACGGAAGTAGCAAAAAAACTAGGTGACGAATATCTTAAAGGTCAGGTGGAAGAATTACTCTGGGACGAAGTTGATAAAATTAATTCGGATTTACCGTATTATAAAAAAATCAAGAGAATCAGAATCAGAGAAAATGAATTCGACAAGAATAGTGCAAAAAAGATAAAAAGGTTCATTGAAAGCAATAAATAACTCCGAATATGAAATTGAGGCATAAGGCGGAATCGTTGACAATTACACGATTTTAGGATATAATAATTAAATATATGGCATTACCTGAAAGGAGAAGATAGAGCATGTCAGAAGAAATACTTCTTACCCAGGAAGGGTATGATAAACTTGAAGAAGAAAGAGACCTGTTAGTTTCAGTTAGAAGAAAAGAGGTTTCTGAAAGATTAAAAGAAGCAATCTCTTACGGAGACCTTTCTGAAAACGCTGAATACGATGCAGCAAAAAATGAACAGGCTGAACTGGAAGAGAGAATTCATAAATTGGAAACAATGATGAGAAATGCGAAAATCATCAATGAAGACGAAGTTTCCGGAGAATTTGTTAATGTAGGCTTAACTGTAAAGGTTAAAGACGTTGATAATAATGAGGATTTATCCTTTGTTATTGTAGGTTCAACAGAAGCAGATCCATTTGCAGACCCGATTAAGGTTTCAAACGAATCACTGGTCGGAAAGAATCTGTTAGGTAAGAGAATTGGTGAAATTGTTGAAATTTTAGTTCCCGATGGAACACTTCATTACCGTATAGATGAGATTTTCAGATAAGAAAGTAAGGATGGTATAGTATGAGCACAAAAGAAAATCAGGCAGACTTAAACCCGGAAGTTGATGAACTTACCGAAGAAAATTTAACCGAACAGAGACTGATCAGAAGAGAAAAGCTGAAAAAGCTGCAGGAAGCAGGCAGAAATCCATTCGTAAATGAAAAATGGGATATAACTGCTCACAGCATGGATATTAAAGAAAACTTTGATGCTATGGAAGATCAGGAAGTTTCCTGTGCAGGAAGAATTATGGCTTTCAGACAGATGGGAAAAGCATCATTTATCGATATTCAGGATAAGCAGGGAAGAATTCAGTGCTATGTAAGAAAAGATGCAATTGGAGATGAAGAATACAAGTGGTTCAAGACATATGATATCGGTGATATTGTTGGTATTGAAGGTACAATATTCAAGACAAAACATGGAGAGGTCTCCATTAAAGCAACAAAAATTGTTTTACTTACAAAGTCATTACAGGTTCTTCCAAATAAATGGCATGGACTGAAAGACCAGAATTTAAGATACAGAGAAAGATATACAGACTTAATCATGAATCCTGAAGTAAGGGAAATGTTCTATAAGAGATCAAAGGTTATTCATGAGATTAAAAGAGTATTAGAAGAAGATTATGGTTTCCTTGAAGTAGATACTCCTATTCTGACAACTATTGCCGGCGGAGCGAATGCAAGACCTTTTAATACACACCACAATACTCTTGATCTTGATATGAAACTTCGTATTTCCAATGAATTATACTTAAAGAGACTTATCGTAGGAGGTCTTGACAGAGTATACGAAATGGGCAAGATGTTCAGAAATGAAGGTATGGACAGAAACCATAACCCTGAGTTTACATCTATGGAATGTTATATGTCCTATGGAAATATGGAAAGTGTAATGGAAGTTACAGAACAGATTGTTTATAAAGCAGCTATGGCAGTAAACGGAACTCCAATCATTAAATATCAGGGTAAGGAATTTGACGTAACTCCACCTTGGAGAAGACTTGATATGACTGATGCGGTTAAGGAAATCACAGGTATTGACTTCCGTAAGATTGATACAGATGAAGAAGCAAGAGAAGCTGCACTAAAACAGAGTATGGATCCGGAAGAAGTAAAAGACTGGACTCGCGGTAAAATCATCGCAGAAATCTTTGAAGATTATTGTGAAGATGTACCGGGATATCTTGACGGACCGGTATTTGTTATGGGACACCCTGTTGAAATTTCTCCTTTAGCTAAGAGAGATTCAAACGATCCAAGAATTACAAGAAGATTTGAAGGATATATTAACGGTTGGGAAGTATGTAACGCATTTTCCGAACTTAATGACCCTATTGACCAGTTTGAGAGATTTACTATTCAGCAGGCACAGCTTGACACAGGTAAAGATGACGAAGCACATCCAATGGATATGGACTTCGTTAATGCTCTTGAAGTAGGTCTTCCACCTACAGGCGGACTGGGCGTAGGTATTGACCGAGTTGTTATGTTAATTACAGATGCTCCGTCAATCAGAGACGTTATTCTGTTCCCTACAATGAAACCTCTTGAAAAGGATAAGCATAAGAAATGCGTTCCTGTAGAAGATGTTCAGAATGAAGGTGTTATTGATTTCTCAAAAGTAGAAATCGAACCTTTATTCCAGGAAATGGTTGACTTTGATACATTCAGTAAATCTGATTTCAGAGCAGTAAAAGTTAAAGAGTGTGAAGCTGTTCCAAAGAGCAAAAAACTTCTTAAGTTCGTTCTTGATGACGGAACCGGTGAAGATAGAATTATCTTAAGCGGAATTCACGAATATTACGAACCTGAAGAATTAGAAGGAAGAACTCTTCTTGCAATTACAAATCTTCCACCTCGTAAGATGATGGGAATTGATTCATGTGGAATGCTTCTTTCGGCAATTCATAACGAAGAAGGAGAAGAAAGACTTAACCTCGTTATGCTTTCTAATCGTATTCCTGCAGGTGCAAAACTGTACTAATGCTGTACGGTGTATTGCATAAAGAAAAATAAAATAGAAATTAAATGGGCAATCTCTTGAAGAAATTGCCCATTTTTTATAGTACAATAAAAATCTTTCTTTTAACTGGTTGACATAATAAAAGAATATATATAACATTATAATAGTGATTAAAATTATATCAAAATTCACATATTTGAGATTATGTGTTCATTTATATATGAAATGAGGGAATATGCAATTAAATATTTCAACAGATTATGGAATAAGAATATTATTATACTTAGGGAAAAAACAACAGAACATTACGGCGCATGAAATTTGTGAGCAGATGAAAGTACCCGAAAATTATATTTTAAAAGTTATTGCAAAGCTACGCAAAGCCGGACTTATCGGCTCTGTATCAGGTATTGGTGGAGGATATTTTTTAAAGAAGCAATTAGATGAAATTTCAATTGGGGAGGTTTTATCTATTTTGGAACCAAGTATGGCAGTCAATCGTTGTATGGAGTCGGATCATTACTGTAGCAGAGAGGCTACAGAATATTGTCAGATTTGCAAATTTTATCATGCTATGTCAGATGATATAGAAAAAAATGGCTGTCACAAAGCCTTAATGAAATTGTAGAGAAGTATCAATAATACTTGTACTCCTAAAACTAACCCTGACAAGGATAGTTTAGATTAGATTTCAAAATAAAGTATAAAAAAGGAAACAGATATGACGAGGTATAGAGGAAAGATTAGTCGCATAATTGCAATAAGTCTATGTTTACTGTTATTTATAGAAACAATACCGATTTATGCACTGGAAAATACAATTGTGGAAGATGAAGTATTAACAAAACAGGAACAATCTAATGAAGTTTCACAGGATATGGAACAAGAAGAACCTGTTACAGATGAAAATCTAAATTTAGATAGTCAAAACGAAGTTGTAAAAGATTATTCTTATATATATGAAAATAATATTATTAAAATTTATAATCAAAAGCAATTAGAAGCTATAGGTACCGGTATGCCTGTAAAGGAGAAAGATAATAATTTGTCTGAATATGGCACGGGTGAGGAAGTTCAGTACCAGGGAGAAAAAATCTGCTATACGTTGGATAGAAAGTATCAGCTTATGAACGATATTCCTCTTGATGGACAGAGCATATGGCAGTTACCCGAGAATTTTACCGGAGAGTTTGTAAATCAGAATATCGATAAAGAAAAAGTACTGTATAGAAGTCAGGATGATACGGTATACATATATCATCCTTATCAGTTAATGACAATTGGCGGTGAAAACTCAGAAAACGAACCGATTATGTCGAATGATATTACCCCGGCAGAATTCGGAACAGGAAACTTCCTATATAAAGATGGTACGAATGCAGGTAAAAATTGGAAAGCAGCACAAGAGTATCTTACTTATGCTAAATCACATACATATATCTTGTCAAAAGACTTTACAGAAAAGAAACCTGAGTTAATGTCAAATAAAGCAGCACAATCTGTTTGGCTCCCGGATGAAAAACCGGATGGAAGAACACTCCCGGGTCAGGTGATATACCATGATAAGGGCACAGGAAAAAATTACATTCTGATTGGAAATGAAACACAGCTTCGTGCTATCGGAAGCAATCAGTTTGTTACACATAGATTGTATCTTTATCTTAACCCCAAAGGAATAGCTAATATCGGTAAGGGGATCCATTTTTATCCCTTATTATCCGGGCGATGCGGATTTAGGAATGCAGTCAATGCATGAAAAGGGATCAGGAAGGAATAACCAGCAGCTTAAAGTTGATACCAGCAAGGGTTATATTTATAAATACAGAACGAATAATAAAAATAAAGCTGAAACAATAGAAGAGTATCAGCTTGCAGATGTTCAGTGGAATGATGAAAAAGGACTTCTTGGAACTATCATACAAGGAGTAGAGGGCATAATAGGAGGAATTTTAGGAATAGTAACAGGACTTCTTGGAAAAACAGAGAAAAGTCTTTGCGGAGTTAATTCAGAAGGTGTTCCGGATGTATCTGTTACGCAGAAAACATTACAGAATGAATATAAAAATTATCGATACACATCTGATGCAGATTATATTATTTTTCGTGATATAGGATTGTCTTCAACAGGTGAAAACTCCGATAAGAAAGACAGTGATTGAAAACCTCTGATGCTTTCGGGAAATATGAAAGGTCAGAAAGGGATGGAAAACAGGCCGGTTACGATTAGTGATGTTGTTGTACAGCAGACAGGAAAACTTGACCCGTCAACAACCAGAGGTCTTGGATTCTTTGGTTCTATTTCGAGTCAGATTGATGAAAGTGAATTTGGACATAGTAAAGGGACTACAGTAGTAGAAAACATACGACTAAGAAATGTATCGATTAATAATGAATCAACAGAAGTAAAACCTGCAGATATAAATTTAGTTAGAATTCTTTTGGGAACAGTGGGCGGACTGTTAGGTATTGTAGGAGGAATACTTGATGTGGTTCTTCCGGGAAATCTGCAATTGGAGAATGTATTAAAATCACTTCTTGAAGTACAGCAAAAGCGACCGGATATTTTTGCAACAGGAAGCTTTGCAGGAAGAATTACTGGTGACGTTAAAGTCATGAATTGTTCTGTTGAAAATGCTTCAGTTTCCAATGTGAAAAATATGACGGGAGGCTTTGCAGGATATACTGAAGGAATAGAAAAATACGACGGACTTTCAAAAATTTTAGGAACAACCGTTAATATTCTTTCCAAATTGTTGAATATTCTTCCATGTGTCGGACTTGGAGATTTAATCACGGTATTATTACAGAATAAAGTTGCTCTTGGACAGCTGATTCCTGTAGGGTACTATAAACCTTCTATTGAAGGTTGTTCAGTTGTTTTATCCAGCGGAACAGTCGGAACTGATATGACAGACTATAACGGTGGATTTATTGGAATGCAGATAGCTACAAATCTAAAAGACTGCCATGTTAATAATTTGAATACTGTAAAAGCCAAGGTCGGAGCAGGTGGATTTGCCGGAGTTGAAAGAGATGCAGTAATAAAAAGCCTTTTAAGTGACCTTGGAGTTAACCTTGTTTCATTTGATATAAAATCAAAACAGGAAAACTGTACGGTCAATGTGACATTATCAACTGCAAATAATCTTAATATATCGGCAACGGGAAATTATGCCGGTGGTTTTAATGGACTTATGACAAACAGCAGTAGTACAGGCTGTAAAGTATCAAAACTTAAAGCTATATCAGCAGAAAAATATGCAGGAGGTTTTACGAGAAGAGCAACCATAGGATATGGTGTTACTATCGGAACAGACGATGAAAAGACGAATTCATTACTGGGAGAGGTAAGTAAGCTTGTATCTAATTTAGTAAAGCCGGAAAATGAAGATAAGCTGAATACATTACTTTCTCTATCAGGGCTTACTCCTTCGGAACTTCATTATTGTAGTGTTTCAGGAAATGACTGGACAGTTCAGACAGTTGGAGATTATGCAGGAGGTTTTATAGGACAGGGAGATGGAGCAATGATTTCCATGGTACAGAAAAGCAGTATAGGGAATCAAGAGCTAATATGTAAAGGGTGGTTTCTGCCACCGAATACATATGACTGCGGCTCATTTGTGGTGAATGGAACAGCAGTTATAGG
>RCNI01000570.1_pt1 | contig 22211 bp, 20 predicted proteins | sample 2041151 | NCBI WGS metagenome assembly RCNI01 (sample SAMN09708214, study PRJNA481090) | feces metagenome | isolation source: feces | place: Antarctica: Albino Rookery | reverse complement strand
TAGTAATAAATATATTTTATTTAATGTTCCATAATATGTAATGATTATTATAATCTTTATTATAATATTTGTTAAAGTATTTATAATAATAAACTAACATATGCTAAAAAATTATGTATATTTTTCTATGGTTAATCATATATTTTAAAACTAGATTCTTTTTTTAGACTAAAACACTATTATTACTAAAAGATGTTTTATATAAAAGGTTTAAGTATTCCATACTTATATTATATTTGTAATATATTGATGTAAACAAAAATTAAGTTTACCCTTTTATAAACATTGCATCGCCGTAGCTGAAAAAGCAATACTTTTCTTTAACTGCTGTTTCATAACTTTTCATAATCTGATCATAGCCACCAAAAGCTGTTACCATAGCAAGCAGTGTGGATTTTGGCAGGTGGAAGTTAGTTATCATATTATCTACCACCTTAAACTTATAAGGTTCCATAATAAAAATATTTGATTTATTTTCCCCTTGGTGTATAAAACCATTGTCATCGGCTGCACTCTCTAAAGCACGCACACTTGTAGAACCTACTGCTGTTAATTTTTTACCTTGAGATTTTAATGTATTAATACGTTCTGCTGATTCTTCACTAATAAAATAACGTTCATAGTGCATAATATGGTCTTCCATATATTCGCTTTGCACCGGCCTGAATGTTCCTAACCCTACATCAAGAGTAAGTTCTATTATTTCCACACCCTTATTTTCCAGCTTTTTTAAAATCTCTTTTGTAAAGTGCAGCCCTGCAGTTGGTGCAGCACTGGAACCTGTATTTTTTGCATAAACTGTTTGATAATCACTTTTATCCTGCTCTATATCTTTTCTGGCAATATAAGGGGGCAAAGGCACATGGCCATGATCCTGCATAATTTTTTCAATATCTTCACTGCTTTTAATAAGCCATATACCGTCTTCATATTTTTCTAAAAGCAAAAAAGTGTAGTTATCACTTACAAGTCTATCCCCCTGCTTCATTTTACCACGAACAAGGCCTTTAAAAGTGTCCTGGTTAATAACATCTGTTACAAATATTTCAGATCTGCCACCTGTTACTTTTTTTGCATATATTCTTGCGTTTCTTACACGGGTATTATTAACTACTAAAAATGTATCATTATCTAATAAATCAATAATATCTGAAAAAATATGGTGGGTTATACTGTTACTTGATTTATCTATATACATAAGACGGCACTTATCCCGCATAGATGCAGGATAAAGTGCTATTAATTCTTTTGGTAAAAAATAATCATACCTGCTTACAGACGTTTTATTATTTTCCATTTTTTGTAATAAACTCTTTTAATAAATCTACATCAGGGTCCATTTTCGTGCTGCGTTTCTCCCTGTCTTCAAGATTCTGCAGCCCTTTTGGCATATCTATCCATCCACCTAATACTTCATGCATAACTTCAGGGAATTTTGACGGATGTGCAGTAGAAATGCATATTGTATTATCTCTTACTATTTCCATTTGCTGTGCAGCATGAACGGCACATGCAGTATGTGGGTCAATTAAATAATCAGAAGATGCAAATACTTTTCTAATAGTATCTTTCATTTCTTCATCACTTGTTTCTCCCGCAATAAAATCACGCTGCAGCTGACCTAATAAATGACCACGAATATCTATTTCCCTGTTTGCTTTTAAATCATCCATTGCTTCTATTAATTTAGAAGAATCTTCACCATATAAATAGTATAAATATCTTTCAAAATTACTTGCCACCTGTATATCCATTGCGGGGCTGATAGTAGGATGCACCCGCTCAATACTGTAGTCTCCAAATTTAACTGCCCTTGTTAAAATATTGTTTCTGTTAGTAGCAATCATAATTTTACCAATTGGCAGTCCCATTCTGCGGGCAAGGTAACATGCAAATACGTTACCGAAATTACCTGTTGGCACAACTATATTTATTTCATCTCCAACCCGCTGAACACTTCTAAAATATATCCAAAAATAATATACCATTTGGGCAAGAATTCGTGCAAAATTAATAGAGTTGACTGCACCTAAATGGTATTCCTTTTTAAATATTAAATCACTGAAAACTTCTTTTACTAATGACTGACATGTATCAAAATTGCCACCTACTTCAAGGCAGAATACGTTGGATGCTTCAGTAGTAGTCATTTGCAGTTCCTGAATATTGCTTATTCTGTTTGCAGGGTATAACATAAAAATATTAATATTTTCTTTACCTTTAACACCATATATGGCAGCACTGCCGGTATCACCACTTGTGGCACCTAATATGTTTAATTTTTCTCCCCGTTTTTTTAATATATATTCAAATAAATTACCTAAAAACTGCAGTGCCACATCTTTAAAAGAATATGTCGGCCCGTGATACAGCTCAGCTATACGCATACCTGCTGCCCGTCTAATAGGTATCATATTAACAGAATCATATCTGCTATATGTTTTTTCTATTATACTCATTAAATCTTGTGATGGTATATCGTTTTGATACTTGTTAATAATCTCAAAAGCAAGTCTTGTATATGGCAGCTCTGATAAGTGTTTAAGATCTTTTTCATGGAATAGATGGATACTTTCAGGAACAAGTAGTCCACCGTCGCTTGCAAGCCCCATCATAACAGCTTCTTCAAAAGAAATACCTTTAACCCTGCCTCTTGTACTTTTATAACGCATATTTAACCCCTGATTGTATTTTTTATGATTATATATTTAATTTCTTATTACTGCAAGAAAAGAATATTGTTTTTAAAACTTTAGGAAATGCCTGGTTTATGAAAAATTGATAAATCCATAGCTTAGAAAATATCTAAGCTATGGTATGTGTTATTTATTATACTAACTCTGTGCCTGCAAAGAAAAATGATACTTCTTCTGCAGCTGTTTCAGGTGCATCTGATCCATGCACTGCGTTATTATCTATGTTTTTGCCGTATAATTTACGAAGTGTGTTAGCTTCAGCAGCTTCCGGGTTAGTTGCACCCATTAATGTTCTCCAGCCTTTTATTGCATCTTCTTTTTCAAGACACATAACAACACATGGACCGGAACTCATAAAATTTGTTAAATCGTTATAAAAAGGACGTTCTCTGTGAATAAAATAAAATTTTTCTGCCACAGCTTTTGTCATATGGATTTTTTTCATCGCTTTAATTGTAAAGCCCTCAGCCTCTATTCTGTCAATAATTTTACCTGCGTTTTTAGCAGCTACTGCATCCGGCTTAATAATTGCAAATGTTTTTTCTAACATACTTATCTCCTGTTTTTTCTTTCAAGTATCTTTACTATGTTTTTTTATTTATTTCAAGTAATTTATTGTATTTTTCAAATTATCCTATAATTACTGCGATAAAATCTAATGTGCCGTCATTTGATGCAAGTCCATGATATTCGCCTTTATTACACAGCATAACATCGTTTTTACCAACTCCCACTTCTGTGCCATTATCGTTATATATGCCGCTGCCTTCTGTAATTATATAGATTTCTAAATCATCTATATGCTGATGATACCCTATTGCAGAATCTTTTTCAAGACGCATATGGTTAAATGCTTTCACACTGCCATTAAGCCCTTTTAATATGCTGTATGGAAAACTTTCTGCTATACCTTTTCCATCCCTTGGTGCCTGCATTAAAGCAGGATTGATTGATTCAAATTTAGTAACCATAAATTACCACCTAAAATTCTATTTCTTTAGTTTTATACTCTAACACTTTTATATATTTTTCAATATCTTTTTTGGGAATACTGTTTTTTTCAGGGACTAGTATAACTTCTATTTTTTTATAATAATTCCACATATCTATTTCTATTATATCGTGTTCTTTTAAGTTATAAGATGGTTTTGACTGCCTGCCGTTTACAAGTATAAAGCCTTCGTCTGCTGCTTCATTTGCAACAGTCCTTCTTTTTATCAGCTGGGCTGTTTTTAAAAACTTATCTAGTCTCATACTTACTGCACCTTAAATTTATCTGCAGCTTTAAATACTACAATTGATTCTCTGCTTTTTGCAATCCATTTATCTGCTGCTTTTTTAAAAAGTTTTTCCCCGATAGCTGCTTTTATTTTTTCCCGCTCTGCTATATCTATATCATATTTGCTTTTAAAATCTTCTATAAAACATACTGCCCATTTATCTTCATACTTAAAAGGTTTTGTTAAGCTGCCTATCTTACTTTTTTCCAATGCCTGTTCCATTTCAACAGGCATATAAGTAACATCTTTAAAACCTAACTGCCCACCATCTGCAGCACTTGGATCTAAAGAATATTTTCTTGCTGCCTCATCAAAAGGTTCACCTTTTTTTATAAGTTTTATTATTTTATTTAACTCTGATTTTGTCTGGGTTACTATAATTTTAATTTTATATTTATCTTTTAAGCCAAATGTATCCCCTTCTTCGTCTATCATATTCTTAATATCAGAATCAGTTATAACAATCTGTGGCATAGATATTTTACTACGCATAATCATTTGACTTTTTATCTGGTATCTATACTGCTTTAAACTTAAACCTTCTTTTGATAATGCTTTTATAAACTGCTCTGTGCTGAGTTTATTTCCTGCTGCTATTTCTGCAACAGCTCTATCCACGTCTTTCTCGCTTATTTTTATGCCCTCACGTTCTGCAGCTATCTCCATAATATTCATATCTATTAAAAAATTCAGTGCCTGCTCTTTATAAGCATCCATTTGTTCTTCTCTTAAATGGGAATCACTTATTGATAAAATCTGTTTGTAAACAGCAGGGTTCAGCATTTCCACATCGTAAGAAGTTATTATTCTGCTTCCCACATGGGCTTCTATTTTACCTATTATTTCCGCTTTTGCCTGCAAAGTCAGACAGCTTAATATCAGTAATATACTCAATATTTGCGTTTTTATAAAGTTCATTCACTAATTCCTCTATTTTTTTATTCTGCTCTTTATTATATAATGAAAAATGGATTTCAGTTTTTAAATCTTTATAGTCTGCTCTTTTTGGTGTTCCGAAATCTTTTACTAAAAATATGTGGTATCCATATTCACTTTTTATTATATCGCTGTGTCTGCCTACACGCAGCTTAAAGGCTTCTGAAAATATCTCTGGAAAATCAGTATCTACAATATAACCTAAATCACCGCCGTCATCTTTTTCAGGCCCTTCACTGTATCTGCCTGCAACTTCGTTAAAAGAAAGCCCCCTTTTTAGTTCTGCCATAGCTTTTTCTGCCACCTGCTTATCAGTTGTGAATATTTGAAATAAATGGGCTTTTCTAGATACTGGTGCTTTACTGTAATTTTCGTTATATTCTTTTCGTATGGATTCTTCTGATATATCTATATTTGTATTAATAGTATTATATATTAAAGTTTCTATCATAAACTTTTCTCTTAATATTTTTGAAAGCGTATTAGCATCTGTTGTATAAGAACCAGAATAAACTTTTAAATCCTGAGTGCCTGCTTCTGTTAAAAAAGAATCCGTTACAGCACTTATCTTTTTTTCATCTACTGTAATATTTCTTTTTTTCGCTTCCTGTAACAAAAGATTATGCTCAATAAAACTATTTACTAAATATTGTTTTATCTCCTGATTTTTATAATCTTTTTCGTTCATCTCTCTAAGTGCTACACCTGCAAAATTATAAAAATCTTTATCGTATAAAGTTTCGCCGTTAATAATAATGTATGCCGTTCTATTATCTTTTACAGCACTCTCCTTTTTATCATCTTTTGAAAAAAAAGTGCAACCGCTTAATATAACTGCAAAAAATATGGCTGATAATAAATAAAGTTTTCTCAAGTTATGCTCCTTACAAATATATATTTAATTCTGTTTAGATAACCTGTATAACTGCCCAAAAAAATCTAAAATAACACCTAATGGTTCTAATGCGTTTACTGATAAAGAAAGCTCATACTCAGAAATAAACCTGTATAAAATATTTTTATCCTGGGCAGATTTTACAATTAGTGCAGGGTTAAGTTTTGTCTCTCTTACAAACTGCACTTTTACAGCACCAGATTTTGATAACATCATTTTTTCGGCACCTAACATACCTGCATAATTTTTTATTACCATAATATATGATAAATTAATTATTTCTTCTGGTAATGGACCGTATGCCGATTCTATTTCACTTAAAAGCTCTACTCTGCTATTATTATCATAAATTTCTGCAAAACGTCTATAAAAATCAAACCTGATACGTGGATTTTCTATATAATCTGCAGGAATAAAGTAGGAAATATTGGAATTTATTTCCGTATCTGCAATATTTGTGTATTCCCCACGCATTTCCTGCACAGCTTCTTCTATCATAGTTACATAAAGTTCATAACCTACTTTTACCACAAAACCAGATTGTTCCGCACCTAATATATTACCTGCACCACGCAGCTGTAAATCATACATTGCAATTTTAAAACCACTGCCTAAATCTGATAACTGCTGAATAATAGATAACCGTTTTTGTGCCACAGGGCTTAGTTTTGCAAAATCATGAACAGATAAGTAGCAGTAGCCACGTTTATCACTTCTTCCCACCCTGCCTTTTAACTGATAAAGCTGTGCTAAACCAAAATGGGCAGCATTGTTTATTATAATAGTATTTACGTTTGGAATATTTATGCCGTTTTCTATTATGGTGGTTGCTACAAGCACATCAATATCGCCGCTATAAAAAGATGACAATATATTCTCCATAGTTTTAGCATCCATTTGACCATGGGCATAATCTATTCTTGCGTGAGGCAGTTTTAATTTTATTTCTGATGCCGTTTCTGCAATATCTGCCACCTTATTATGCAGAAAAAATACCTGCCCCCCTCTTTCTAACTCTGCTCTGATAGCTTTTATTTGTTCTGCAGCACCGTTGATTACTTTTACTACTACAGGAAGCCTGTTTTCCGGGGGAGTTTCTATAATACTCATATCTCTAATACCTGAAAGAGATAACTGTAATGTTCTAGGTATAGGGGTTGCAGTCATTGTGAGAGTATCTACATTTCGTTTTATAGATGCTATTTTTTCCTTATGGCTTACTCCAAACCGCTGTTCTTCATCTATAATCAAAAGCCCTAAATCTTTAAAAGCTAAATCTTTTGATAAGATTTTATGGGTGCCGATTAATATATCTATATCGCCACTGTTTACTTTATCATATATTTCTTTTATTTCTGCACTACTTTTAAATCTTGATGCAAATTCTATATGAACAGGCAGCCCTTTAAACCGCTCTATAAAAGTTTCATAATGCTGCCTTGCTAAAATTGTTGTTGGCACAAGCACAGCAGTCTGTTTTCCACATGCTGCTGCCTTACATGCTGCCCTCATAGCTACTTCTGTTTTACCAAACCCCACATCGCCGCATATAAGCCGCTCCATAGGAATCTCTGTTTCCATATCCTTATAAACATCGTATATGGCAGAAAGCTGGTCTTCTGTTTCTGTATATAAAAAATTGCGTTCAAATATTTCCTGCATAGCACCGTCATCATGAAAAGCATAACCTTTTTTTGCCTTGCGTTCAGCATAAAGCCTTAAAAGGTCTTCTGCAATATGTTTTGCACTATCTTTTGCATATTTTTTTAATTTCTGCCATGCAGAACTTTTTAAACTGTTTAATTTAGGCCTGCTGTCCTGTATGCCTATATATTTTTGTATCTGCCCTATGGAATGTAAAGGCACATAAAGCAGGTCATCTCCATCATAAAGTATGGCAAGAAAATCACCTTCGCTGCCGCCTATTACCATATGTTTAATACCCTGATATATACCTATACCATGGTTTACATGAACAACAAAATCGCCTTCTTCTAAATCTGAAAGTTTTGTATTAAATGCTTCTTTTTTCTTAGGTTTTGGTTTTCTTTTTGTAAAACCAAATATATCCATATCAGAAATTAAAGCAATTTTTTCTTTTTTATCTATAAATCCGCCGGAAATATGTTTTCTGTATAAATATATGCCGCTTTTTTCTGCCTGTTTTATACTGCTGATTTCAGGGGGGAAAATATCGTAATCCCTTAAAAATTCAGAAAATATACCTGAAAACTTTTCGCTTTCCACACAGAATATTATTTTCATATTATCTTTTAATAATTCAAGCAGAATAGATACTGCGTAAGTCATAGACTGATATAAATTCTTTTTCTCAAATGCAAACTCTGTGCTACTGCCTGCATAAGATAAAGCAGTGCTTTCCACACTGTCTGTTATTTCTGATATTATATATGTATCATTTTTCCTTATATTTTCTATGCAGACTTTTGCTTCTATAAATGACTGCAGGTTATATTCTTCTTTTGCTGATGATTTTATTATTTCAAAATAACCATATACTGTATCTTCTAAATTAGACATTAAACATGCTGATGAATAATTTTCAAAATAATCAAATATACTAGACTGTTCTATATTAAGTAATGGTGCAAGCCAGTGATACCCTGCAAATTTACCGTAATTTTCTGCCCGTTCCTTTAAATCTGCATCTTTTAAGTTTTCTTTAAATTCCTTTGTGGATATTATTAAATCAGTAACAGGCAGTATTTCTAAATCACTTAGAACAGATACCCGCCCTTGAGTTTCTTTATTATATTGAAATATACTTTCTATTTCATCATCAAAATATTCTATTCGGACAGGATGAGAACAGTTTACAGGAAATATATCTGCAATGCCGCCTCTAAAAGTATATTCGCCTGGGTCTGTTACAAATTCCACATGGATATAACCTAATTTATCAAGATTGTTTTCTAAATCTTTTTGAGAATATATTATGCCTGTTTTAAGGTTTATAATACTATTTAAAAACTCTTTTTTAGATGGTATTTTTTTCAGCATACCATATGGAGAAATTAAAAGAATATAATCTTTTTTATGGATTATGTTGTAAAGAGTATTGCTACGCTGCTGCATTATGCTGTTTAACGGCCTTGCTTCTTCAAAAGGGTTCTGGCTGTATGACGGAAAAGAGTACACTTCTATTTCTGAAATCAGTTTTATTTCGTTATACACAGATTCCATAATAGATTTATTTTCGGGCAGCACAATAATAAGCGGGATGCCCTGCTTTTTTTTACTTAATGCAAAATATGCAGCTGCTGCACCCCACGCATTATGATATTCTTCATAAATTGACATTATCAGCCTGAATATTTACCAAACATTTTTTCATCTACCAGCCCGCATATAATATGGGCAGCAAGAATATGGATCTCTTGTATACGGGCAGTGCGTTGATGTTTTACAACTAAAAGGTGATCACAAAGCCCTGCCATTTTGCCCCCGTCTCTGCCTGCAAAACCTATAGTTTTTGCATTTTCTTTTAAAGCTCGTTTTAAACCTCTTAAAACGTTTTCTGAGTTACCGCTTGTAGATATGCCCCATACAACATCTCCTTCATTTGCAAGGGCTGCTATTTGTTTTTCAAATATTTCATCGTATGAATAATCGTTGCCTATAGCTGTAATAGTAGATGTATTTGTGGTAACAGCAATGGCAGGAAGCGACGGCCTTTCCATTTCAAACCGCCCCTCAAATTCTGCAGCAATATGCTGTGCGTCGCTTGCTGAACCACCGTTACCCATAATAAGTAGTTTATTGCCCCGCTTAAAACATTTTACTATTTCTAAAGCTATATCTTCTATTATATTTATATTATCAAGTGCAAATTCTTTATGTGCAGTTATAGATTCTTCAAGTATTTCTTTTATATAGGTTTTCATAACTTACTCCTGTTACTTAAACATAATAGAAATTTTATAAAATAGCAAGAATATATTAATATATTTATAAACAATAAAAAAAGGCGAAAATGCAAAATTTTTCGCCCTTATTAATTATTCTCCTAAGCCGCATGCACCGCCGGAACAACATGAACCGCTTTGGCAAGCCGGGGCGGATGATTTTTTATCAGTATTATAAAAACCACTGCCTGTAAGCTGATATGATGTTACAGAAATTTTACGTTCTGCTTCCTTAGAACATTTTGGGCATATACTTACCCTTGATTCTTTTGTTATACTTTCCATTTTTTCAAAATCATGACCACATGATGAACAATGGTATTCATATATAGGCATATTTTCCCTCACAAATATTAATAAAGAGTAATATATACTTTTTATTTTTTTATGCAAGAGTTATTTATTCTTCTGACCCTGCTAAATCTTCACACATTATATATACAGGGTGGCCGATATATGTTATAGAACCTAAACCGTAACCAATATTTCCGTCTACTGCACCTAAATTTGCCACACCTTGATAATGATTATTTATGTAAAACTTACTGCCTATAATTGCGTTATAGCCTTCTTTTTCTGCAATATTTTCTGCTTCTGCTATTAAATCACCTTGATAGGAATGAATAATTTTACTAAAATTTTTATTATTATTAAATTCTTCTCGTTCAGGGGCTCTAAACTCTGTTGTAGACCTGATTACTGACGGACGAATTTTTATTATTTCACAGCCTGTTACAGGGTATGTATCTAAGAAAAATACTCCTAAAAAACCGCTTTTAGAATTATGGGTTACAGCACTTTTTTTTGCTGCCTCATCTGTTCTTGCAAAAGCGTTTACTGAAAAAGTTAATAATAATATTAAAAATATTGCAATTTTATTCATATGATCCTCTCAATGTTTATTTTTATCAATATTTATTGGAACTCTCTCTTTCTTCTCTTTCTATTTTCCATATATTATCTTCCAGCACAAAATATGCTTTTGAGTAATAAAATACTGTAGTATTGTTTTCAATATGTTCTGCTTTTTCAAGATACAATACTTCTGCCCTTTCATTATTATATAAAACTTTATAAATTTCAACACTTACAGGTGAAATAAGCTCTATTAATTTAAAAAAATGGTCTTTATACATTTCTTTACTTGAAAAATACTGCTTAAATTCACTTTCTCTGCTATATATATCGTATATACTTTCAAAATCTTTATTTTTAAAATAAGTTACACGATTTTTTAATATATCTTCTACTTTAATCATTAAACCCTTCTATCCCTTCTTTAAAAAAGTAGTAGCCTATTTTTAATAGCATATTATTAAATGTTTTTCTTTTTAAAGCTGATACATATACAGCTTCAGAATATTCTTTTTCTATTTCCTGCAGTTCTTCTTCACTTATTTTATCTATTTTATTAAAAACTATTACCCGTTCTTTTTCCAGCAGTTCCATTTCTGAAAGCACTATTTCCACAGATTTTATATGTTTTTTAAAATGTTTGTCGCTTATATCTACCACATGCAAAAACATATCAGCATTATGCAGCTCTTCTAATGTAGATTTAAAGGCACCTGCTAAATTCGGGGGCAGGTCTCTTATAAACCCAACTGTATCTGTTACTATTACATCTCGTTCTTTTGGAAATCGTATTCTTTTGCTTGATGTATCAAGGGTTGCAAAAAGCAGATTATCTGCATACACATCTGATTTTGTAAGGCTGTTTAACAGGGTGGATTTACCTGCATTTGTATACCCTATTATAGATACCACAGGCAGTAGATTTTTTTCACGTCTTAACCGTTGAATATTTCTTGACTGCTCTGCTTTTTTTAGTTTATCGTTTAAAAAGGCTATTCTATCAGTTATTCTTCTTTTATCTATTTCTAATTTTGTTTCCCCCGGCCCTCTGCCGCCTATACCGCCTGTAAGCCTTGAAAGACTGTCATCTTTTACACTAAGTCTTGGTAAAATATATTTTAACTGGGCAAGCTCTACCCGTATTTTACCTTCGTTACTTTTAGCACGTTTTGCAAAAATATCTAGTATTAACTGTGTTCTATCTAATATTTTAAGCTCTGTAAATTCTGATACTGCCCGTGATTGAGATGGTGATAAGCTGTTATCAAATATTATATATTCTGCACCTGTTAAAAGTGCTTTTATTACTGATTCCCTTAATTTGCCAGGGCCTACCACATATTTTGGATGTATTTCTTTTTTAACTTGAGGCATACGGGCAATTATATTAACTCCTGCACTTCTTGCAAGTTCTTCTAATTCATCCATATATATTTCACTTTCTTCCCGGCTTTTAAATACACCTGTAATAACTGCATATTCTCCATCACGGCTTCTATGCATACTTATGGTTTTTCTTGATATTTCATCATCAAGTGCTTCTATAAATAATGGATAATCTGTTGTCTGATTATAAGGGTCATTATCTTCTAAATACCCAAAATCAGTTTGGATACTTTCTTCTTCCGGGGGCAGAATATATGCTGTATGAATATTTTTTGGGTATCCATTTTCATCAAAAGATACAGCTGAGGCACTGTCTAAACGAAGTAAGGCTAAATCTGCCATATCATCATGGTCTAAACCGTCTCCTTTTGGATGAGTGTGGATAAGACGCAGGCCGCGAAGCCTGCCAGGGGCTAACTTAAATCTTGATAAAACAGGTATCATAATACTGTCGTATGTGCCTGCAAGCACGTATTCTACAGCACCTGATCTGTTAATTAACAATCCAAGCTGTCTTCCTGTATCTTTAGAATAAGAACATAATTGTTTTAATAAATCTATATTAATTATATCTGTGCCGTGGTTTTTCTTGTTTTCCAGTTTTTCTATTTGTTTTACTATCTTTTGAGGTATCCCCTCTAAACTACCGTATATTATAATGCTGCCCCTTATATAGTTTACTACTTTATACAATGATACTTTTATTTTTTCAATGGTTTTTTAATTATTGTTATTGACTTGATTTTATTATTTAATTATAACTTTTACCTATGGATAATTTTGTATATAAAACTCTATATTTAGATAGTAATTATATTTTTGTTTTAAAAAACCACGGTGTATACGTTATTCCTGAAAGAAATGGTAACAGTATTCCTTTGATTGATATTCTGCGTAAAGATTACGGAAGCGTTTATGTATGCCACAGGCTTGATTTTGGCACAAGCGGGGTAATGGTTTTTGCAAGAAATAGCAAAAGCCATAAATATTTATCACATCTTTTTGAAAATAATATGGTTAATAAATATTATTTAGCTGTATCAAAATCAAAAATATATAATCAGACACTGATGCTTCCTATAGGTAAATCTAACCATGGTAAATACAGCATAAATTTTAAAAGCGGTAAAAAAGCTGTTACTTCTTTTTTTAATATTGATGATAATAATAAAAGTGCCTTAGTTTTAGCAAAACTATATACTGGAAGAACTCACCAAATAAGAATACATTTAAAAGCCTTAAAATCGCCACTTTATTACGATTTTTTATATAATGAAAAAATAGAAGATAAACGACTAAGTCTTCAATGTATAAACTTAAATTTTTATGATGAATTTACTAAAAAAAATATTTCAGTTAATTCTGAATTAACTTTTTTTATGGATAACCTTATAAAAAATCTTGAATTATCTCAAAAAAATGTGTATCAATATGTTTATGATAACGAAAAATAACTATAAAAATATACTTGTATATAATCCTGCTTTTTTAGGGGATACTATTATTACAACCCCTTTAATTAAAGCACTCCATGTTTTATATCCTGATGCAGATATTTCTTTCTGCGTCCGCCCTGAACATGCAGCTCTTTTTCAAGGTATTAAGTATATAAAAAACGTTATAGTTTTTGATAAACGCAATTCCCAAAAAGGTTTTTCAGGGCTTATGAGATTTGCAAAAGATTTATCTAGTTTTCAGTTTGATTTAATAATTAATCTTCACTTATCACTGCGTTCCACCACACTTTTTTCTTTCATAAAAAATGCATATATTATAGGGTTTTCTTCTGCTGTTATGAGTTATCTTTTTAATGCAAGAGTTGAAAAAAAACAAGAACTTTGCGAAGTGGAAAGAAACTTAATGATGCTTAGTGCCTTATGTGATGATTTTTCTTTAGAAGAAGCAAAATCCCTAGGCGGCGGGCTTGATACGTATGTGGATGAATCCTTATATAATAAAACTAAACTTTATTTTAATACTTCCACTAATAATAAAAAAATAGTAGGTGTTGCTCCAGGCAGCGTATGGGCTACAAAACGTTACCCTGTGGAATATTTTATAAAGGTATGTGAATCACTTTATAATTCAGGTTATGCCATTGCTTTATTTGGGGGCAATGATGATGTGGAAGCTTTAAACTTTTTTGCAGAAAATTTTAAATATCCATATTTTGATTTTGCACAAAAAACTTCCCTTAAAGAACTGCCTGCCATATTAAAAGCTGTTGATTTACTGCTGGTTAATGACAGCGGTGCTATGCATATTGCAGTATCTGTTAATACCCCTTGTGTTGCCATATTTGGCCCTACTGTTAAATCCCTTGGCTTTTTCCCATATGATGATAAAAGTATAGTTGTGGAAAATAATTCTCTTTCCTGCAGACCCTGTGGAAAACATGGTGGTAACACCTGCCCTAAAGGTCATTTTAAATGTATGAAAGATATAGAACCTGTTCAGGTTATTAATGCTGCGTTATCTATTTTAGAAGGTTAATCTAATGAAAAGTATTTTAGTAGTAAGATTTAGTTCTTTAGGCGATATTGTTTTAACCACCGGTATTATTAAATATATAAAAAGTAATATAAAAGAAGATGTGGAAATAGATTTTTTAACAAGCTCCCATTTTGCAGGTATTTTACAGGATTTTCCATATATCAGAAATGTATATACTATTAATAAAGGTGATAATCTTTTAAAATTAAATGAAGTAATAAGTAAAATGCCAGAATATAATATGGTTTTTGATCTGCATAAAAATATACGTTCACTTTTTACAAGGTTTGTTACTTCCGGCAAAAGCTATGTATATAATAAACATTCCTTTGCAAGACGGGAATACGTCCGCCACAGGTTATTTCAATCAAAATTAAAAGAACATACTGTTGTAAAATATTTTAAACCTTTTATGAAAGCCTTTAAACTTTCCATGCCGTCTATGGAAGAATTAAGACCATATCTTTTAAATCAGTTTGAAAAAACAGCAGCTAAAAGAAAAAGAATTGTTATCCACCCTTTTGCATCAAAAAATACTAAAGTTTGGCCGTTTTTTACAGAGCTTGCTCGGGTGCTTTTAGATGACGGACATGATGTATTATTTATTGGTGATGGGGAAATTAATGTCCCTGTAAATGCTGTTAATAAAACAGGAAAAATATCTTTTGCAGCACTAACTCAGTTTATAGCTCAAGGAGATATTTTAATAACCACAGATTCAGGGCCTATGCATATTGGCACAGCTTTAAATATTCCTACTTTAGCAGTTTTTGGGCCTACTACTAAAGAATTAGGTTTTTATCCTGAATTTAATAACACAAAAGTTATTGAGTATATCGGTTTAAAATGCAGACCATGCCATATCCACGGAAGTAATAAATGCCCTAAAAAACATTTTAAATGTATGATGGATATAGGTGTGGAAGAAGTAAGATTTCATGTAAATAAAATGATTTCTGAAAATAAATAAGTTTTATGTTTTTAATGAATAACTGACTTTATAAAACAGATATCTTTTTCCTTTCCTTTTACTGCCTTATTTATTTCATATTTATTAAATAAGTTTTTATACTCTTTTATTTGCTTACATCCATAAAAAAGAACTTTCTTTTTATTCACTTTTTTATTAGTTATATTTTCTATTTGTTTTCTAAAAGAAGTTTCGTTTTATATATTTTTATTAACTTAATTTATAGTGTATATAATAACTTTATTTTGACCTTGATTATAATAAACTTTATAGTTTCTAACTGATTTATAATTTTTTACAGGTTTTAGCACATAAGCAAATCATTTATTTTAATACCCTGCAATTTTGAATTACTTTTTTGATCTTATTGATAAAAGAAGTATCGTTTTTATATACTTTTATTTACTTTAGTTGTAGTGCATATAAAAACATTATTTTGGACTTGATTATAATAAACTTTATAGTTTCTAACTGATTTATAATTTTTTTACAGGTTTTATGCATAAGCAAATCATTTATTTTAATACCCTGCAATTTTGAATTATTTTTTTTAGCTTATTGATAAAAGAAGTATCGTTTTTGTATACTTCTATTAACTTATTTTGTTACATAACTAACACTTTATTTTATCCCCTGAATTTACTTAATTATATATTTTCTAACTGATTTATAAAAGAATACATATTTTATAATTGTATACAAATAAAAAAAGCACTTCCTTTTTTGGAAATGCTTTTATAAATTACCTTTTATTTTTTCTAATAGTCAGCACTCTGCCTGCATAAATATTTGTGCCTGCTAGTCTGTTAGTTTTCTTTATGCTGGATACTGATGTATTAAATTTCCTTGCTATACTCCATAAAGAATCGCCACTTCTTACTCTGTATTTAATATTAGCAACTTGACGTGTTGATTTTTTAGAAGCATAACGTGCGTTAGAGTAACCGTCTTTTGTTACCATAATATACTGCCCTGGGTAAATTCTACTTGGTCTTACATTAGGGTTTAATTTCTGTAAATCATTTAACCGCATATTATGGTTATGGGCTATTCCTATAAAAGTATCGCCCCGTCTTACTTTATAATATTTTGGGTCAATTTTACTTAATATTTGTGAAAATTTACTATCTAACTCTGCATTTGTCATATTAGGAATAGGCACAAACACTTTTCTTGCTGTTAATAAATTTTCTCTATTAATGCCGTTTACTCGTCTTATATCTTCCTGTTTAACACCATATTTTTTTGCAATTTTTTCTACTGATTCACCCTGCCTGCCTTCATGGATTTTATATCTTGCCCTTTCATCTTTTCCTGCCTTTTTTATTATTTCATTGGCAAGTTTATCTTTTTGATATGGCACTCTGATTTTATATTCACGTGGTGGTGTTATGGGTAGTTTTAAAGATGGGTTTAAATCATGCATAATATCGTAACTTACACCTAATTCTTCTGCAAGCCAGTAAATATTTGTTGATGCTGGTGCTTTCACTGATGAAAAAAGCATAGGCATATCAGTTGGCGGTGTAAATCCGTATTTTAAATAGTTTTTGTATATAATCAACTGTGCTAAATATTTCGGCACATAATCTCTTGTTTCCAGCTTTAATGTATTTCTGCTTGATATTTTAAAGAAATCGTTAGTATCATGTTTTTTTATAGCTTTTGCCATTCTTGTTGGGCCTGCGTTATATGCAGCAAGTGCTAAATACCAGTCCCCAAATCTTTCATAAAGTGCTTTTAAATATTTTGCTGCTGCTTTTGTAGCTATTTCAAAATCTCTGCGTTCATCTACCCAGAAATCCTGCTCCATACCATAAATTTTTCCTGTGCCCTGCATAAACTGCCACATACCTGCAGCACCAGCATGACTTACAGCATGGGTATTATACCCGCTTTCTGTAAATGCAAGCACAACTAAATCGCTAGGGATCCCTTCTTTTATAAAAATATCTTTTACAAGATACATATATTTGTTTGATCTGTTTAACCAGCTTTGTGTCGTTGAAGGCACCCGTTTTGTAAAGTAATTAATATATGCAGTAACTCTGCCTGTCATAGCCATTGGCACATTAAATTCTTTAAACTCTTTATAATATGCATCACTATCTACAGATTCTTCTCCATATGGCGTATAAATATTTAAGTCCGGAAGTGGCAGTGTGCTTTCATCTATTGCTGTAAAAACTTCGTAATAATCTTTCTTTTCTTTACTTACTCTACTGACTTCTTTTAAAGTTTCTTTTACCTGCTGATTTTGTGTTCCTGCACAGCCTGATAAAATTACAAGTCCTGCTAAAAATACTAATAATTGTTTCTTTGCCATTCAACTTATCCTTATGGCAGCATATCGCTGCCTTTATCTATTCTAGGCGTAAACCTTCTTTTTTCTAACAACTCGTTAGCTGTAGAATATAAAAGATAATAATTTCTCTGTGCGTATCCGTTTAATACATCTTCTATACCTGTTAAATAGTTACCAACGATTGTTTTCTTTAAATTGTTATTTATAAAAGTGATTATGTCAAAACCTAAAGCACCTTTACTGCTCAATGGTTTTCCATAAACTGCTTTATACTCTTCTGATAATCTTCTATAGTCTTTATTAGCAAGCATATTTGCAGCAGTTAATACGTATATACCTTTTAAATAAGTTTTTTGGTCATCACTTATATCAAATTCAGGAACAGAATCTGTTATAACTAACACATCCTGCAGTTTATTATTTACCTGCCAGTATTTTGCCACAGGCAGAACTTTTAAAACTTCTTCTTCCTCTGCAATAATTATTATAATATACGAGTTTTTTGATTTTTCACTAAGTAAATTTTGCATTTCTTCTTGAAAACTGTTTACACTTATAACAAATGCATCTTTATTTCTGCTTTTAAAACTATCAGCAATTATGCTGCCATGTGGACGGTTTTTCTCTCCTGTTATAATAACAGCCATTTTTTTATTTTGAACCATATCTAATGTATTTGCTATTTCGCTAAGCTGCAAGTAGTCTACTCCAAGATTATATTTGTTACCGCCTATAAAAAGATCGTAATTATTTAACCTTAAAAGCATGGAATCTCTGCTTTTTTCATCAGCTGCAAATTCTGATACAGGTTCCACCTGATAATTATTTCCGTATTTTGACATACCAAAAATTATACCTGTTGCTTCATCACCAAAAATATCACCGCCTGCTATTTTAATTTTTGCATCTGTTTTTATATCAATATTTATTACTGATTCTTTATTATTTTCTTCTGCTGTAGCTGCGTTTGTGCCTCCGTCAATCCCTAATGCTTTTAAATATTCTTCGTATGTCATATTATCTGTAGCAATAGGAAGCGGCTGCCCCTCTATTACACCTTTTGTTTTTTCTTTAAATTTTTCTTTACCGTTAAGTGCTGTATCAATACAACTATTTACTTCGTTTTCACCTTCCACAAGCATACCTAACTGGTTGCAATATATCTGCATAACACGTAAATATACAGGTGTTCTTCTCATTTCTTTTATCTGAGTGCCTAAATTAATAGCCGCCCCTTTTTCACCTTCTGCAAGTAATGATTCCATTTTCCACAGTCTACCAAATAAACTCATCTCTTCGTTTAAATGTTTTGAATTATAACTTTTATCAATAAGTAATTTACCGTAATTTTTATCGCCGTAATGCAGATAGTATGACCCTAATAATAAAGTGGCAGAATCTGCAATAAAAGAATCCGGATATACTGTTAATTCTCTTAGTTTAACTATATCCTGATTTTGCAGCTGCCTTGCAGCATAATATTCAGGATAAAATGTTTTACCTGATTTTCCACTTACTGCACAGCCTGAAAGAAATGATAATAAACTAATAACTAATAATACAGTAACTGCGTGTAACTGGTGTTTCAATCCTAAAATTCTTAACATGTAAACCTCGCTTTCTTATCACTGGTAAGGCTTCTTTTAATTCATCCTGTAATCGTTCGCCTTTATACATTACCCATGTAGTATTATCTTTTGATATATTACTTGTGTTTTTCAATACCTCTTTTATAGTTGATACCCCTCTTGCAGTAATAATATCAAATTTTTCATTTTTTATGTTTTCTACTCTGCTGTTTACTACTTTAACGTTTAAAAGCTCCAGCTCTTTTACTGCTGATTCTAAAAACCTACACTTTTTACCTATACTTTCAATTAAAGTTACAGGCTTTTCAGGATAATATATAGCAATCACAATTCCTGGAAAACCGCCGCCGCTGCCTATATCTGCTAAACTGCCATTAGGCATACCGTATTCTTCAAAATAATATATGCTGTCATAATAATGTTTTAAGTAAAATTCTTCCTTTTCTTTTATGGCAGTAAGATTAAAGTTACAGTTTATATGCATATTATAAAAATATGCAAGTTTTTTTTCTATTATTTCATTTTTTTTGAGTATTTTATCCATTATTTTTCTTCTCTTTATTTACTGCTATTTCTAAAATAGAACATGCAGACATACTCATACCTGGTATCCTTAACGCCTGCCCTATGGTTTTTGGTTTTATTTTACTTAATTTTTCCACATACTCCCTGCGTAAACCTGCTATTTTTGTGTAGTCAAACCCGTCAGGGATTTTTTTGTTTTCTAAAGATTTATATTTTTTTATCTCTTCTTCCTGCATACTAATGTAGCCGGAATATTTTATTATGGTTTCTACCTGCTTTGCCTGCCTGCCGCTTAATTCACATAAGCCCATTTCTTTTATCATATTAATATTTGTTTCAGGCCGTTTTAAAAATTCATAACAGCTTATTCCCCTTTCAAGAGATATATTATATGATAAAAGTTTTTCTCTATTATTTTTTAGTTTTATAGTTTCTTTTTTCAGCCGTTCTATTTCACTATAAACTGTATCCCGTTCTTTTATAAACCGTTCATACCTTTCTTTTGAAATTAGTCCAAATTTATAGCCGTATTCTAAAAGCCTGTATTCTGCATTGTCTTCCCTTAAATGCAGCCTGTATTCCCCCCGGGAAGTAAACATTCTATAAGGTTCATCCACACCTTTTGTAACAAGGTCATCAGTCAGCACACCTATGTAACTTTCATTTCTGCCTAAAATAAACGGCTCTTTTTTATCAATTGATAATACTGCGTTAATTCCTGCCATAAGCCCCTGGCATGCTGCTTCTTCATAACCGCTGGTGCCGTTTATCTGCCCTGCAAAATAAAGCCCTTTTATTACTTTTGTTTCATATGTAGGGTATAATATAGTAGGCTGAAATGCTTCGTATTCTATAGCATAAGCAGGTCTTATAAACTGACAGTTTTCAAGCCCTTTTATTGTTCTGTATGCTTTAAGCTGTGCATCTACTGGTAGTGATGTGGAAAACCCGTTGGGGTATACTTCTAAAGAATTATACCCTTCTCTTTCTAAAATAATTTGATGCCGATTGCGTTCCGGAAATTTTGAGATTTTATCTTCCATGCTGGGGCAGTATCTTGGACCTACCCCTTTGTCTTGAGAATTATAATATATACTTCTATGAATATTTTCACTGACTATTTTATGGGTTTCTTCATTTGTGTATGTGGAATAACATTTTATTTGGGGCAGTGGAAATTCTGTATTTTCAAATGAAAAAGGTGTTTTCTCCCCTTCCATTTCATATACTTCTAGTTTAGAATAATCTATTGTTCTTATATCTATTCTCGCAGGGGTGCCTGTTTTTAACCTTACTGCTTGAAAACCTAATTCTTTTAATGATTTTGAAAGCTCAATGGATGGTTTTTCATAGGTCCTTCCTGCAGGGTAACTTGTTTCTCCTATAAACACTTTTCCATTTAAAAATGTTCCCGAACAAATTACTGCTTTTTTGCATCTAAAGGTTTCTCCCCATATATTTCTTATGCCGCATATTTCATTATTGCTTACTTCTATATGGCTTACTTCCCCTTGTTTTACTTCCAAATTATTTGTAGAAAATAATACATCTATCATTCTGCTGATGTATCTTTTTTTATCAGCCTGCCCTCTTGAACTTTGGGCTGCTGCACCTTTTTTGCTGTTTAACATTTGAAATTGAATACAGGATGCATCAATATTTTTTCCCATTTCTCCACCTAGTGCATCAATATCTTTCACCAAGTTACCTTTAGCCAGCCCGCCTATTGCAGGGTTACAGCTCATTTGTGCAATACTATCTATTGTGGAAGTAAGCAGTAAAGTATCAGCCCCCATTCTAGCTGCTGCAAGTGCCGCTTCGCACCCTGCATGGCCGCCACCTACTACTATAACATCATATATTTTTTGAAAATCCATATTTCCCTTTTTATTTTTTCATAATCATATATTTTATTTTTCTATTTGTAAAGCCTTATATATACTCAACTTTTCTTTTTATAAATATTTATAATATTTCATAATTTCTTTTATGTATCAATAGTTTATATTTTATTTATTTAGCCTGCTTTTATAGATTACTTCTTATTTCTTTCATAAGTTATTAATAATAAAGAGTTTTTGTGTATTTTATTATTTTTAGTATATTAATTTTTATTTAATCTTTTATTTTATTATTTATAATATTAGTGATTTATTATTTTATTTAAAGATTGCATTATTATTATTTATTACTATTTATTTACTACATATTTTTCTTTTTTAATTATGTTAGATTATTTTATTTTATTGATTATACTTTTTCTTCTTTTTTTTTCATTATTTTAATTAATTTTGATACACCTATTTTTTACTATTATTAATTCTTTTATATGATAAACTTATTTATTGTTTATTA
>RCNI01000568.1_pt1 | contig 22242 bp, 24 predicted proteins | sample 2041151 | NCBI WGS metagenome assembly RCNI01 (sample SAMN09708214, study PRJNA481090) | feces metagenome | isolation source: feces | place: Antarctica: Albino Rookery | reverse complement strand
CTACAGCGAGTCCCTCTGCCAGCCTGCACCACCCATTCCATGCAGGAGATGCTGGGCTCCGGGGCTTAGCCTCTGTGCAAAGGAGGCTGAAATTGGGCTCGTAGAGCCCACCTGACTTCTGGGCTTCATCTAGGAGACCTTGATCTCATCATGGATCCCAGGAGAAAGAGGTCCCACTCTCAGAGACAAGGTTCAGAGTCCAGCAGAAATCTGGAAGGCTAACGGATTTCCTACCTGCACACTTCTTGCCTCTGGAAGCTCCTTGTTCCTCAGAGGAGTCTTTAGAGTAGAGGATATGATCACAAAATTCTGTGCTTCTTATGTGCTGGGCCCTGAAAGCATTTTCTCACTTCATCATTACCCTGTGAAGTATCATCTCCATTTTACACAGGAAGAAATGGCATTCCAAAGAATAAAATAATGTATTAATTTAGTTTTGGTGTTAAACAATAGATGAATAATTATCAATTAATCTTGTATTACCAACATAAACTGCTAATAATATATGATAATTTTCATTAACAATAGTCAGTAAATCTTCTAATGTGTCATTATCAACTATCTTAATATAATCCACTTTCGTATAAGGGTAACTTATTATTAAATCATACATTTTTGCAATGATTTTGCTTACATCCCTTTCCCCTTCTTCTATTAATTGTTTTGCATACTTCAAGGATAAGTTTAAAGATAGTGCTGATTTTCTTTCATCATCAGTAAGATAAGTATTTCTTGAGCTAAGTGCAAGCCCATTTTCATCTCTTACTATTTTAATAGGGTTTAAAGTAACAGGAAAATTTAAATTATCAACCATTGTTTTAATAATAATATACTGCTGTAAATCCTTTAAACCAAAATAAGCATTATCAGGAGTTACTATATTAAACAGCTTAGATACCACCTGACAAACACCGTCAAAATGTGTCGGGCGAGTAATACCACATAATTTATTAGATAAACCTGATACAGATACTTTTGTAATATTATTTTGATACATTTCTTCAGGTTCAGGGTTAAATATTACGTCCCCACCTATAGACTTAACTAATTTACTATCTCTATCCATATCCCGCGGATATTTATCTAAATCTTCATTTATGGAAAACTGTGTAGGATTAACGAAAATACTTACTACTGTTATATCATTATCATTAACAGATTTTTTTATTAAAGCACCATGTCCGTTATGTAAATAACCCATAGTAGGCACAAGCCCTATACTTAACCCTTCTTTTTTGCAATTTTTTACATACTGACGCATTTCATTAATTGTTTTTATGATTTCCATACTTTTTACTCAAAGGAATGATCTTTATCAGGAAAAACACCTGATTTTACTTCTTTAATATATGTTTTTGCAGCATTATCTATAATTTCAGCTACATTTGCATATCTTTTTACAAATTTTGGTTTAAAGTCAGTAAAAATACCAAATACATCATGATATACTAGTATCTGTCCACTGCAGCCTGCCCCTGCTCCTATTCCTATTGTAGGTATATTTAAGTTATTAGTAATTTCTGCAGCACTTTTGCTTGATACACCTTCTATTACAACCGCAAAAACACCAGCATTTTCAAGTGCTTTACCATCTTCTATTAAACTTTCTGCACCATTTTTACCAAAAATCTTATATCCGCCCATTGTATTGATAGACTGAGGTTTTAATCCTATATGACCCATAACCCCTATTCCTGCATTTACAAGCCTTTCCACAAGTGGTGCTGCTTCTTTTCCACCCTCTATTTTTACTGCTGCAGCTTCTGTTGCTTTTACTAATTTTACAGCATTTTCTACTGCAGTATTTATATCTATCTGATAAGTGCCAAAAGGCATATCAGCCACTACAAAAGCCCTATTTACAGCTTTTTTAACAGCTTTTGTATGGTATATTACTTCTTCAAGAGTTACCGGTATTGTAGAATCATAACCATTCATTACCATACCTAAGGAATCTCCCACAAGTATAATATCAATCCCTGCCCTGTCAATAATTTTAGCAGATGTATAATCGTAAGCCGTAAGGCATGTTATTTTTTCATTATTGTTTTTCATTTTTATAAAAGAATTAATATTTAGTGATTTAATATCTTCTTTATGAATACTCAAAATAAACTCCTTTACTTAAAATTTATTGTATATATCACTTTACACCATAAAATGCAAATTTAATTTTTTATTTTTATAAAATTTTTATATTATGGTTAAAAAGTGTATATAGAAAGTATTTACATCTAGCATTATTCAAAAAAATAATTATAATAGCTTTTGAGATAGTCTAATCTTAATTTAAATACAAAAGGGTTAAAATATGAGTATAGTTGAAGAAAATTTATTAAAAGGGCTTACTAAAGGCAGTAATACTTTTATTGCAGAAAGTGCAAGCATTGTAGGAAATGTTACTCTTGGCGATAATGTTGGTGTATGGTATAATGTGGCAATGCGTGGTGATATTAATTCCATAACTATTGGTAACAATTCTAATATACAAGATGGAACAGTTGTTCATGTAGGTTATAAAGAAGCTGTTGTTGTAGGTGAAAATGTTACAATTGGGCATAGTGTAATTTTACATGGATGCACAGTGCAGGATAACTGCCTTATTGGTATGGGTGCCATACTTTTAAATGGCTCTGTAGTGGAAGAAAATGCTATTGTTGCAGCAGGCAGTATTGTTCCACAAGGTAAAGTTGTAAAATCAGGGACTTTATTTATGGGTTCACCTGCAAAATTTGTAAGAGATTTAAAAGAAGAAGATTTAATACATATAAAAAAGAATGCTGAAGAATACGTAAACCTTGTAAATATATATAATAAAATGAATATAAAATAATTTAAATATTATATAACGGCTTTTTTATACATAATTTAGAATATATGTAAATATGCACCTATACTGCATATTTAAAAAATATATTGAATTTCAACTAGTTATAATGATACTGGGGAGTTTTACTCCCCTTTTTTATATATAACTATTAATAATTATTATTTCAAAAAAGATTATAAAAATATAACAAAATATATACTTTAGAGTATATAAGTAGTGAAAACATAGAAGATAGATGATGATAAAGCATAATTATATATATTTACTGTAATAATAGTTTTAAATGAATACTACTTGATCTTTTAGATTGATAAGATATTCCTAATACATTTTATATATAACTTATGCTTATCGTGTATAAATTTAAGTAAAAATAAAAAGATAGTATATATGCCTTACATGTATTATAATTAATATTTATATTATAAAGAATAGATAATACGAAAATATTAGTGATTGTAATGTTTACACTATAATAATTAAGTAAAAATCTAATAAAAAAAGGGAAGTTTTTATACACTTCCCTTAAATATATTAATATTTAGAATATTCTGCAGCAGAAGTATCTGTTTCCCAGACTATAACTTTATCTACTTTATCACCATAATGGACTGCAAGCCTGTCATAAATATATTTTGCCATATTTTCGCTTGTTGGGTTTACTGTTTTAAAGTATTCAAGTTCGTTAATATAAACGTGATCTAATTCATCCATAATCACATTTAAATGTTTTTTAAATATTTTAAAATCTTCCACCATTCCTAATTTATCAAGTGTTTCAGATTTTAAATATGCTTCTACTTTCCAGTTATGACCGTGTAAATTTTCACAAGCACCTTGATATTCTCTTAAATTATGTGCTGATGAAAAATGACTTTTTATTCTAACTCTATACATTTGTTACCTCTTTTAATAATATTTTAAGCCAGTGGCTTTATATAAATTCTTTATTTCTTCTCTTGTAAGCACTTGAAATTCACCAGGTTTCAAATTTCCTATTAATAATGGCCCTATTCTTACTCTTTCAAGACGTTTTACATGGCTTCCAAAATACCCAAACATATTACGTATCTGCCTTTTTTTACCTTCTTTAATAATGACTTTATAGTTTTGTCTACCTGCATACTTAATGGTGCATGGTTGATAATACCCTTTTGGTGTATCAAGTCCTGATGCAAATTCTTCCAGCTCTACACTAGAAAGAAGCCTGTCTACTGTAACAAGGTATTCTTTTTCCATTTTATATTCAGGCCGCTGCATTCTTTGTATTAGTTCGCCGTCATTAGAAAAAATTAAAAGCCCTTCACTTTCATAGTCAAGTCTTCCAGAATACGGTATTTTTCTCCCTGAAAAAATAGAAAATTTATCAAGAGTATCTTTACCTCTGCCTTCTCCATAAGCAGTTAATACACGTCTTGGTTTATAAAATTTAAATACTTCAGGTTTACTTTCATATACAGGTTCGTTATTAATAAAAACAACATCTTCTTGTTCATTAATTCTAATACCCTGCTCTTTTACACGTTTACCATTAACAGATACTTTTCCCTGTTCTATTAAAACATCTGCTTCACGTCTTGAATAACCTGTCATAGATGCAATATATTTATTAAGCCTTACTAATACTTCGCTCATTAGTTTTGTTTTAACTCCTGCCATTCTCTAAAAGTTGGAAGTTCTGATAAATCGTTTAAACCAAAATATTCAAGAAAATATTTAGTTGTAGCATAAAGTAGTGGTTTTCCCGGCACTTGTTTTCTACCTACCACTTTTATTAAGTTTTTATCAAGCAGGTATTTCATAGTTCCTGATGAATTTACTTCTCTCATTTCCTCTACTTCTGCCTTTGTAACAGGCTGACGGTATGCAATAATAGCAGCAGTTTCAAGAGATGCTCTTGAAAGCGATTCTGTTTTTTCGCCAAAATATTTTTCTAAAAATACTGTAACTTCTGCATCTGCTACAATTTGATAACCGCATGATACCATTCTAATACGCACACCAGTATCCAGCTTATTAAATTCTTCTGCATAGTTAATTAATCTATTTTCAAGGTTAATAGGGTTAAGCATTTTGCTAAAAGTGGAAATTTCCACAGGTTTACCTGATAAATACAGGGCTGAATAAAATATTTTTTTCTCTATATTTTCAGACAAATCATCAAAATCTTCTTCAGAAGAAAGGCTGCTTTTTTCACTCTCTTTCTTTTCAAAATACCCGTCATCATACTGCTCTGCCAGTTCATCTTCATTTAATTCACCCTCTTCTGCTATACTATCAGCATCATAAGGGGAAGTTAAATCAGGAAGAACATCTTTTATAGGACTTTCTGATAATATTTTTTTATTCTGCTGTTTCAAATCATCAGCAATAATATTATCCATATAGTCTTCAAAAGCATCAATTAATTCTTTAATATCTTTATCATGACGTTCATCACTGTAGAAATCAATATTTTTTGGCTGTTCATTATTATTTTTTTTAAAATTATTGTTATCGTTAGCTGCCATGGATTTGTTCTTGTTCCTTTTCTTGTTCCTGTTTCAAAGTTAGTAATATTTCTTCAAAATTTCCTTCTTGAAAAGCATCAATTTTCTTGCCTTTCATTAATTCTAATATAGAACCAAATGATACACATTTTTCAATTTTTTCATTACATGTGCGTTCTATTTCACTCCAAAGAGTTTTCTCTCTTGATAATATAAACTCTTTTACTCTTTTTGCCACCTGTTCTGTTGCTATTTTAGAGTTTTTTACAACCATTTTCTTTTCTTTTTTACCAGTTGATAAATTAAAAAATGCTGCTGCTAGTTTAAAAGCATCTTCTGTATAAAGTTCTTCCCTTAAAATAACAATAGAGCCAGAACGTGCTAAAAATTTACCTGAATTATACTCAAAACCTTTTAATTTCTGTGCCATATCTTTATAAAAAGAATATTCTATAAGCAGCTGATTAAATCTAAATTTTGCTTCTTCCGGGTCAATATCATCTTCGCCGCTTCCATCACGTGGCAGCAGCATTCTTGATTTTAAATATACTAAATAAGAAGCCATATTAATAAATTCTGCAGCTATTTCTATATCCATTTCTTTCATTTTTCTAATTTCATCAATAAATTGAGAAGTTATTTCAGAAATGGACACATTAAAAATATTCATCTCGTTTTTATAAACAAGGTGTATTAATAAATCAAGTGGTCCTTCATAATCTAGTATCTTAATATCAAGTAGTTCACTCATATTTTTATAGCTTTTCTAACTTTTTCCATTATTTTTTTAGCTTCATCGTTAGCTTTTGCTTGAGATGGTGCTAAAAATTCATCTATATCTAATATTTCTTTTTCAAGCTGTTTCTTTTTATCCCTTATAGGACATATAAATGTTTCTAAGTTATTAATCAATACTTTTTTACATTCTATACACCCTATTTTTGCATTTGTGCAGCCGTCTATTATATTTTCTCTTTCCTGATCGCTTGAAAAAACTTTATGGTAATCAAATACAGGGCATATATTAGGGTCGCCAGGATCTGTTTTTCTCTGTCTTTTAGTATCTGTTATCATTGTTCTTATTTTTTTATCTAATATATCGCCTTCTTCTGCTAAAAGGATTGTATTATTAAGGCTTTTACTCATTTTTCTGCCGTCTAATCCTGGCAGTTTAGGAATATTTGTAAGCATAGATTCAGGCTCTACAAAAATATCACCATAAAAGTTATTAAACCTGCGGACAATTTCCCTTGCCAGCTCCACATGTGGCACTTGGTCCACACCAACAGGCACAAGATTAGCAAGATACATTATAATATCTGCTGTCATAAGAACAGGATACCCTAAAAAGCCGTAATTTGATAAATCTTTATGGGTTAATGTATTAATCATATCTTTATAACTTGGGCATCTTTCAAGCCATGCAACAGGTGTAACCATACCTAAAAGCAGGTATAGCTCTGAAGTATAAAGATTATGAGATTGTATAAAGATAGATGCTTTATTTATATCAAGCCCTGCTGCAAGCCATGATAACACCATTTGGCGACGCATATCTTTTATATTTTCAGGGTTATCATAATTGGTTGTTAAAGCATGCCAATCCGCTACTGCAAAAAAGCAGTCGTATTCATCCTGCATTTTTATCCAGTTTTTTATTGCACCAAAATAATGGCCTATATGCAGCTCCCCTGTGGGACGCATAGCACTGTATACTCTTTTTTTCATTATAATATCATCCCTAAATTAAAAATTTTACTAAATAAATTTATGAAAAACAATTGGATAGGACTTATTATATAATATAAGGCTTGAGATAATATCAGAACTAAAATTATAATAAAATAAAAAGATTCTGTTTTCTCATATGCATAAGCCTTATCCCGCGGTAAAAAATTCCATATAATCCTTGCTCCATCCATTGGCATAATAGGTATTAAATTAAAAAAGCAAAGCACTATATTTATACTTATGGAATACTTAATCATTAGTATTACAGGATGAGAAATAGCTGCATCAATATATGGAAGTCCAAAAACAACATACAGCTTTAAAACTAAAGCCGATAAAAAGGCGGTTATTAAATTTGCCAAAGGCCCTGCTGCTGATACAATAGCTACACCATATTTATGGTTTAAGTTATTATAATTTACAGGCACAGGTTTTGCCCACCCTATTATTCTTGTAAGAAGCAGCACTATAAGCCCTAAAATATCAATATGCACAAAAGGGTTTAAAGTAAGTCTGCCGGCATCTTTTGCAGTGTTATCCCCTAATTTATAAGCAGCATACCCGTGCATTACTTCATGAATAGTAACTGCAAATAAAAAAGGAACAACAGATAAAGCCATCTGCCGCATTAATTCATTAAAACTTAAACTAAAGTCCATATAATTATTATCCTTTTTTAAAAAATTTATTTTTAAAAAGATTTACTACTTCTAAATCTTCCAAATAAGTAACTTTTATGTTTTCGTAATTTGAAACTACAACAGCAGTTTTTATACCTGCTATTTCACAGGCGGAAGCCTCGTCTGTTACGGTAATATTTTTATTCACTGCATCTTTTAAGGCTTTAAGCAGTAATTCCCTTTCAAATACCTGTGGTGTGTGTGCAAGATATAAATTATCTCTTGGCACTGTATTTATTATAATATTATTACTAACTTTTTTTACAGTATCCCTGACAGGTAATGCACAAATACATGCTTTTGTTTTAAAAGCATAATTAATTGTATCACAAATAGTTTTATCACTTACAAAAGGCCTTACACTATCATGAACTGCTACAAATACACCTTTTGATTGTTCTAAACAATTAATTACAGTATGAACTCGCTCTGAACCACCTTTTGCAAAAATAACTGGAATAGATATATTCATATCCTTTATAATGTTTTCCATAAATGGTTTATCATCACTATTTAGACCTACAACCAGCTCGCTAAATTTATAAGCATCTAAAAGCCGTTTAATAGTCCAGTATATAAGCGGTTTTCCATCTATTTCTATAAACTGTTTTTTCTGATCTTTAGAAAACCGTTTTCCCACACCTGCTGCAGGTATAATTAAGGCTGTATTCACGCTTTTACCTTAGTAAAGATAATTCTACCTGATTCTGTTTGTAAAAGGGATGTAGCTTCTACTTTTAACGTTTCACCCAGCCTTTTTTTACCGTTTTCTACTACAACCATAGTGCCGTCATCAAGATACCCTACACCCTGAGAAGGGTCTTTCCCCTCTTTTGCAATAGTAATCACTAAATCTTCCCCAGGAAGTATTGTTTGACGTAGTGCAATAGCAAGGTTATTTAAGTTTAATACTTTAATATTTTGTATCTCTGCTACTTTCATTAAATTAAAATCAGTAGTGATAACAGCTGCATGTATTTTTAAACTTAAAGCAATCAGTTTTTCATCCACTGTGCCTATTTCATCAAATGTTGTATTATCTATTTCTACTTTAATATTTGATTGTTCTTGAAGACGTTTTAAAACGTTTAAACCACGTCTTCCTTTTTGACGTCTTAAATGGTCATGAGAGTCTGCAATATTTTGTAATTCCTTTAATACAAAAGCAGGTATTACAAGACTGCCTTCTATAAACCCGCAGTCTATAATACTTGCAATCCTGCCATCAATAAGTGTGGAAGTATCAAGCACTTTCGGCTGTGCACCTGCTTTTGATTTAGCAGAATTATGTTTTAATGTAACATTTGTAATAAGTGATTCAAAAAACTTATGGTTTTTATTTCCAATAGTTATACCTGCATAAAGAAATAAAAATAATACAATTAAATTAATCTCTTTCTGCTGAAAAACAGATTGAAAAGACTGAATAAGTAAAAACCCTAATACTAAAAAAGCTATACCTATTAAAAGTGATGTTATGATTCTGTAACTTTTAATACCACCTAAAACTATATCAAAAAGTAAAATACATAATACAGTAACACCAGCATAAAGTAAGGACATATATAAGCTGATACCCATACTCTGCTTAAAAACAATAAATACTACAAAAACTGCTATAACATATACAATTCTGAACAATATCATAGTAATAACCTCATATTATATGAATGGGGATACTATTCCCGTTAAAATAATTCCACTGAAATAAAAAGCCATCATTGCAATAAGTGCAGAAAAATCTATAAACCCGATAGGTGGAATCATCTTTCTTAAAGGGTCTAAAACAGGTTCTGTAACTACGTAAATAAACTGAACTAATACATTTCTAGGGTCTGGACTAACCCAGGATATAATGGCTCTTGCTGCTATAATAAAACTCATATAAAATAGTAAGTAAAAAATATTATAAGCACCTAATGCTAATGATTTTATTATTATATCTATTCCATTTGATAAAAGATCTCCATTTAATATTGCATGGAAAATAAACTGTAAAACAACATTTAAACATACAGCTATAATATATACAACAATAACAGCAGGAATAACTATTTTACCACTATTTATAGGGATGATCATTCTAGTCATTTTAACCCATGGCAGCCCTAATCTAAAAAATAGTGATGTAAAACCGCCGCCTATTGGCCTGTTACCTAAACTGCCAAAAATTATAAAAACAATATATGTAGACATAAAAAAGAAAACATAGCTTGTAACTGCCTGGCTAAATGCAGCTATAAAATTTGAACGATATGCTAAACTAAATAGGGCTGATGAAATTACTACAAGCAGTAATATTACCCATGGTATATTTTTATTTGATTTACCTAAAAAGCTGGTAAGCATAAATAAAACTTTACCTAAAGGGTTAAAATTAAGCTCCTGCATCGAAGATACATAACGAAGCAATAACACAATTATGTATGTCTTAGATAAAAAAAGGATTATATCCATATAAAAAAATCATCTCCCATATTTTTTTTAACTTTATATAATGAACTAAAACTAAAAAAATATCAATACATTTAAGCACGTTCACCAAAAATATTTGTGCCAACCCGCACTAATGTTGCACCATACATTACAGCTTCTTGAAAATCATGGCTCATACCCATAGATAATACGTTAAAAACATTATCTCTATATTTATTAAAAATATTATGTGCCTGTTGAAAATATTTTATATTTTTACTAACATCTTCTTCATAAGGCGGCATAAACATTATACCTTTTACAATAATATTTTTAAACTGCCATGCTTTTTTAAGCATATTATCTAAAGAATAAGGATCTATACCATTTTTTTGTTTTTCATGTGCAATATTTAATTGTATTAAAATTTCCTGTTTTTTATTAAACATTAACGCATACTTATCAATTAATTCTAAAAAATCCTCTCTATCCACAGAGTGAATAAGTGAAAAATATTCTACTATTTTCTTTAACTTATTACTTTGCAGTTTTCCTATATAATGAAATGATAAATTACTATATTTGCCTGTTAAATATTCTATTTTTGGAACAGCTTCCTGCACTTTACTTTCCCCAAATAAAAGCACATTTGCAGCAGCAAGCTTCTCCATTTTACTCACTTCCTGATTTTTAGATACTGCAAGCAGCTCTGCTTTATGGCCTGCTTTTTCTGCTGCCGAATTTAGCTGATTTAAAATTATATTATAATTATCTACTACACCCATTTATATTTTAACCTTTTCAATAGTAGTAACCATTCTGCCTGTTTTACCATTTTCTTTACGATATGAATAAAATTCTTTATTACAGCATGATGAAAATGGTGTTATCTCAATATTATCAATATGTAAACCATTATAAACTAAAGCATTACTTGCAAGTTTTTTCATATCTAATAGATAGTGTTCGTTATCTTTTTTAGTTAAAGCAGTTTCAGGGTTGTATTTTTCAACAAGCTGGCCAACTAAATCATCACGGACTTCATAACAGCTGCTGCAAATTCCTGCACCAATATAAGCGTATTTCACTTTATCATTATATTTTTCAAATAAAGCAAAAGCATTATCTATAATAGAAGAATTTAAACTTCTCCAACCGCAGTGCAGTGATGAAATACAGTTATCACCTGCCAGCATAACAGGTAAACAGTCAGCAGTTATTACCCCTATTGCTAAGTTATAATCAGTAGTAAATAAGCCGTCTGCTTTAGAAAAAAGTATATTTGCAGCATTCTCTTTATTCACTTCCAGCACAGTATTGCCATGCACCTGATTAAGCGTTACAATATGTTTTGTATTAATTAAATTTTCATAATAATAGTAATTTTTTACCACATTAGTAATATCATCACCTGTAAAATAACCCATGTTTAAACTATCATACGGTTTATCTGAAAAGCCGTTATATCTTGTTGATGTATATATATTAATGTCTTTTGGTGTTTTTTCTGCTTTAATAAATGATTTATTCATAAATTATATTACCCCTTAGTAATCATGCAGTTTTTTAATTTCTTAAACTTTGCTTCACTAGTTTCTAAAACTGCATTACCATATATAGTAACTGATGATATACCAGGTGGTGAATATTTTGCATCATTATCATATACTCTATATGTGCCATCTTTTTGCTTAACTATTCCCATAATACGTATAGTCATCTGCATATTCATAGTATGAAATGTGTAGCTTTCTATACGGTTTTCATTTCCTGTAAAAATCATAGCATCTTTTGCAAAAGTTTTATCTGTAAAATTAAGCATACCACATAATTTTTGAGCATATGTTTCTGCTTTATATACATTCAGTTTACATTTTCCTACAGTAATGATGTCTTCAAAAAAAGGGACCCTGCTGCAGTCAGGTTTTGAATAAAACTGACCGTAAGAAATATTATAACTGGATAAAAATATAACAAATAATATAACTATTTTTTTCATTACTTTCTCCTGCCATTAAAATGTATATTTATAGTATATTCCCACAGAATGTTCACCCATATTGTTTACATTTTTATTTATTTCTAAAAAATTCTGATTAAACAGAAAAGAATATCCTATATAAATAAACTTATACCCTAATTTAATAGTATTTTTCCACTGTGCTGAAAAATCTGTTTCATCAGGCAGTTTACCATTAGGGCTTGTGGCAAACACGTATTTTAACCATGAAGAATAAATTATTTCAATATTATTTTTAAATTTATATATAGGAATTTCATAATCTATATTTAACATAAACCCATCAAATGAATCTTCGTTGCGTCCATAATATGCCTGATTATATCTTGCATACAAATTTACTTTTAAATATGAAAATATTGGTATATTAAAATCTATTCCTATTCCCATATAGTGCTGAAGTAAATCATTGGAATCAAAAGTAAAATTATATGCTATTAAAAAATCTTTAAACAAAATACTTTTATCAATCTTTTGTTTTGCAAGGCTTACTAAGGATATTCTAGGGTTAATTTCGCCGTATAAATAGTTGTTTATTTTTCCAAATACATATTTTCTATCATCAAATAGAAAAAATATGTCATGAATATCTATATACCCTTTAAAATCAAAATAATCGTATGAAAAATTAATACCTAAGCTGTTAATAGTATCATCGTGTTTACTTCCGTCTGGTTTTAAGGTATTAAAATTATATGTCATTGATACATCAACGTTTCCAAAATAATTTTTTTGATTATTATTAATACCATAAATATTTTGTGCAAAAGCAAATAAAGGAATAAAAAATAAAAGGCTGCTAAATATTATTTTTTTAAGCATAAATTACTCTATTTTAAATTCACCTGTTTTTATTTGTTCTTTCAGTTTACGTTTTAAGACTTTACCAGTAGCAGTAAGTGGCAGTTCATCAACAATAAAAATATGTTTAGGTGTTTTAAAAGCAGCAAGACGGTTTTTTAAATGAGCTTTAATATCTGCAACTGTTATAGTAGAATTTTCGTTTTTCATAACATATGCAATAATTATTTCATCTTTATTTTCCATTTGTGCACCAATTACTGCAACAGCATCAATACCTTCTAACTGTTTTATAACATCTTCTACTTCTCTAGGATAAACATTTATACCTTTTGATATAATTAAATCTTTTTTTCTATCAACAATGTAAATAAAACCATCAGAATCTACTTTAGCAAAATCACCTGTAAAAAGCCAGCCATTACGTATAGCATCATCTGTTGCTTTTGGCATATGGTAATACCCTTTCATCACATTGCCGCCTTTTACTATTAATTCTCCTACTTCACCAACAGGCACTTCGTTTTCATCATCATCAACAATTTTCACTTCAATACCAGGCATAGGTTTACCGACAGTATTAGCTCTGTGTTCTTGAAAAGTATTAAAAGATACCACAGGAGATGCTTCTGAAAGTCCGTATCCCTCAAGAATAGGCACACCAAATTTTTTTTCAAAAGCATCTAAAGTATCAGCAGAAATAGCAGCACCGCCTGATATATGCAGTTCAATAGGGTAAAATATTTTAATAAACCATTTAGGCATTGGTGCTTTAATTAAGGCTTGATATACTTGTGGAACACCAACCATAACTTTTGGCCGTTTAAAAATCAATGTATTTCTAAATTTCTTAGTTTTTAATTCCATAACAGAGCTGAAAATAATTATACTACACCCTAAATAAATAGGATAAAGCACTGATGTCATTAACGTATATGAATGAAAAATAGGTAAAAACAATAAAAACTTTTTAGAATGGTGCCATTTAAGTGTGCTGTCAATAGATAAAGCATCGCTTAAAATATTACCATGAGTAAGCATAGCACCTTTTGGGTGGCCTGTAGTGCCTGATGTATATACAAAAATCACTAAATCATCTTTTCCAAAATTATATTCAAGTGGTTCATCAGAAAAAGGTGCAGAAAAAGCTATTATATTTAATATATCTGCTGATATTCTGCCCCAGCTTAAAATATCCTGAATATTTGTAACATTATTTTTTAAATATGCTGCCTGATCTTTATAATTTTCTGATACAAATAAAAATTTTGCACCACTGTCTTTTAATATATATTCAAATTCACTGTCCCTTAACATATTATTAACAGGTATGGCAACAGCACCAGCTTTAAATATTGTCATTAATGAAATAACATAAAAAGGGGAATTTTCCATAATTATAGCCACTCTGTCGCCCTTTTTAAGCCCTTTTTCCTGTAGCATACGAGCAGCTTTATTAGCCATTTTTTCCACTTGTAAATAGGTATATACTTCGTCGTTAAAATATACAAGGGGTTTGTTTTTATACTTCCTTGACTGTATAGTCATCATTTCGCCTAAATTAGAATATTTCATAACAAAATCCTCTTATTAATTTATTTTATAGTATAACTATACCATATTTATCTAAAACACAGGATTCAGCATATATAGGAACGCCCATTTTTAACCCTACTGCAATGGCATCAGACGGTCTACAGTCAATTATTTTTTCTACACCATCAACATTAAAACACATTTTAGCATAAAAAACGTTTTGATTACAACCATCTATTAATATTTTTTCAAGAACAATATTATTTGAAAGATTTAAAATTTCTGCTATTAAGTCGTATGTCATAGGACGAGGCGGCACAGCATCGTTTTCCCATGATGCAACAGTTTCTCCCTCTCGTTCTCCTATATATATTTGCAGGTATCTGTCTTTTTCCATTTTATCCTGTAAAAGCATTAAATACCTTGACTGCACCGGCTCCTTAATTATACGTTTAAAAAAAAGACGAATAAGCATATTAAACCTCTTCTCCATACATACAGTTTCTTCTAGCACTGTTTATTTTAACATTTACAATACTACCAAAATCAAGCTGTTTTTTTGATGAAAAAGCAACTTTTCTATTATAAATATTTAATCCGTAATATGAATATTCTTTTGTATTATCAATTTCTGTGATTAATACATTGGTTGTAATACCTAATAAATCTGAAAGTCTTTTATCATATAAACTATCTTGTAAAGCAAACAGTTTATTCAGTCTTTCTGATTTAACTTCTGATGGAATATTATCTTCTATATCATACGCTTTTGTGCCTGGTCGTGGGGAATAATTAAAAGCAAATATTCTATCATAACCTATTTCTTTTACAGCATCCATCGTAGCTTGAAAATCTTCTTCTGTTTCGTTAGGAAAACCTATAATAAAATCAGATGAAAATTCAATATCAGGCATAACTTTTCTAGCTTTAATGATTTTTTCTTTATAGTCTTCGTATGTATATCTTCTATTCATTGCTTTTAATATACTGTTAGAACCTGACTGTAACGGCAGATGCAGGTATCTGCATACTTTATCGTTGGAAGCCATAGCTTCTATCATTTTATCAGAAAAATCTTTAGGGTGAGATGTTACAAATCTTATACGTTCCAGCCCTTCTATTTTATTAACCATAGATAAAAGGTCAGGAAAATCCACTTTCTCTTTTAAATTTCTACCATAAGAATTAACATTCTGCCCTAAAAGACACACTTCTTTTACACCATGACTTACTAAAGATTTAATTTCGTTAATTATTTCTTCTGGTGTTCTAGATACTTCTTTACCACGGACATATGGAACAATACAGTAACTGCAGTAATTGTTACATCCTTTCATAATAGTTACATTTGCGGCAATTTTATCTTTTCTGTTAAAAGAAGAAATACTAAAATCTTTACTGTCTACACTTGTATCTGCAAATCGTTCCCCGCTTAAAGCTCTATCAATAATATTATCAATATGGGCAATAGCATCTGTTCCCATAACAAAATTAACTACTTTATTATTTTTTAAAAACTTATCCCCTTCCTGCTGTGCAACGCAGCCTGTAATACCAACAACCATATTAGGACGTTTTTCTTTTAATAACCTTATCTGCCCTAAATAGCTTAATATTTTTATTTGTGGTTTTTCACGAACACTGCATGTATTTAGCACAATAAAATCAGAATCATCCACCTGATCAGAAGGAATGTATCCCCTTGATTCTAAAGCAGCGGCAATACGTTCTGTATCGTATTCATTCATAGCACATCCAAATGTGTATATAAAATAATGTTTTGAATCCATATAATTCCTTTAATTAGTTTTAGTAAGCACCTTTTCTACGAAAAACTGCTCCCGGTGTTTTAAAAAGTATTACTAAATCAAGCCATACTGTCCAGTTTAGCACATACCACGAATCTTTTGTAACCCGTGCTTCATAATCTAAATCATTTCTACCACTTATCTGCCACAGCCCTGTAATACCAGGATTAACCATATAGTAGTATGATGTAAACTCTTTATAATATTTTTTTAATTCTTCTTCTATCACAGGACGTGGCCCTACAAAACTCATATCACCTTTAATAACATTAAATATTTGTGGGAGTTCATCTAAAGAAGTTTTTCTTAAAAATTTACCTATTGATGTTACTCTAGGGTCATTTTTTAATTTATAATATGTTTCCCATTCTATTTTCGTTTTTTCATCAGTTGCTAATATCTCTTTTAACCTAATATCTGCATCTTTATACATAGTGCGAAATTTTAATACTTTTATTGTTTTTCCATATCTGCCTACTCGTTTATGACCATAAAAAACAGGACCTTTTGATGTGAATTTAATACCTAAAGATATAATAACAATAACAGCAAGTAAAAATGGTAACAGTATTAAGGATAATATAATATCATAAAATCTTTTTACAATAGTATTTATAATAGATTTAAAATTATTATTAACCTGAATATAGCTTAAATTAGATTTTAAAAGCTGAACAGCTTCTGTATTTGATAGGCCTATTCCGTGGTAATCATATCTTATTAGCAGTTTATTTACATATATTTGAATATTATTTAAAACTTTTTCAAGACGTCTGTTACTATCATCTATCATAATAAATACAGATGATATTCTATATTTAAAAATAATGTCTTTTATTTCACTAATATTACCAAAAAAGGTGTATTTACCATTATATTCATCTTTATCTGTTGTAACAACCCCTTTTATACAAAAACATAAACCATGTTCAAGATAAAGTTTATCGCAAATATCATCAACCTTTTTAGAGTTACCTACAACAACAAGGCTTTCAGCAAATAACTTTTTATTTAATACATAAACTTTTAAGATGTATCTTATTACAATTAAAAATATAGTTGTATAAAAAAATAAAAGTATTAAAAATAATCGTGAAATGTAATCACTTAATTTTCCTAAAGATACAAAAGTAAAAACAACTAAAAAAGTCATTGTAACTGCTATAATAAGCCTTCTTATTTCATGCCAGAAAGGTTTTCTTGATGAATAAAGCCCTTTTGACGCAATAAATGCTATTAATAACACAGGCACCCATAAGTATTCAATAACTAAATATTCTAAAGAAAAATAAAATGGCATAAAAAGTAAGTGATCATTTAAATAATATCTAGTATAATATGCAGCGGTAAGTGCAATATAATAACTTAACACATCCCCTGTTAATAATATAAGAATAGTAAAAAATGATTTCAGTTTAATTGTATAACTACTTCCTTTCAACATTAACCCCTAACATATTATCAATACTATTTATTACTGCCTGATATGGAATACTTTCCATGCAGTCAGGTGCTGCCATAGTGCATTTTTCATCACCATATAATGTCTGGCAGGATGAACAGCCGTATGAAGATATTATTACAACATCTTTGCCTTTTGGACCGTGTATTTTATTATCTGTAGGCCCATAAAGCCCAATAACAGGAATACCATAGTATGCAGCAGTATGCAGTGAGCTGGTATCGCCTGACATAACAAGTGCTGCTTTTTTAAATAGTTTTACAGTTTCAGTAAAATCAAGCCTTCCTACAAGATAATCAAAATCAATACTGCTGCCTAAAAGTTCATTAAAACTTTCTGCTTCTTCCACATCTTTCTTTTTACCTATCAGTGCTGTTTTGTAACCTAATTTAGCTAAATGTTCAATAATATATTTCCAGTTCTGATGACTCCACTTTCTATTGTTTTCATTATCGTTATCTGCAAATATGTCTATTACAACAAGTTGTTCCACTGTTGATTTATCTCTTTCATTTTGTTCAATACTGTTATCCACATTTATGCCTAATGATGAAAGCAAAAAAGCCACATTATCGCTGTAATGTTTTTCAAAAGAATATTCTGCCACTTTATCATAAGCAAAATGCCTGTGTTCTCCATCAGTTTTAAAGCCTGCTTTATAAGATGCTTTTGCAGAATGAGTCATTATAGCTTCAAATCTAGACCATGCCCCAAAATCAATCCATAAATCAAAATAGCCTGCATTTTTTACAATTCTGATACTTTTACTTAAATCATTAGTAAATAAGCGTATAGTATTAGATACACCTTTTATATTTGATGCAATATTAAAATTATATTCACCTGTAAAATAAGTAATAGATGCTTCTGGATACTGTTTTTTTAAAGCCTTTACTGCATTAGCTGTAAAAATAACATCTCTAACAGATTCTGCCTTTAAAACTGCTATCTTATTAACAATATCGGGCTTTATAGAACTTCTAATATTTGAAAATCCGGTTAATGTAAAAAGAACAGGCAGACCAATAAGGGAATCCTTTTTCTTTAAAACAGAATTAGATATTAGCTTTTTGATTTTATCTTTACCAAATGAAAATTTCATTAGATTATATAACCACCACTGTTTTCTAATGTATCAAGATATTTCAATGTTCCTTCTTTTAACGACATAAAAGGTTTATCATACCCTGCATTTCTTAGTTTAGTTATATCACTTTGAGTAAAAGTTTGATATTTACCAACAAGGCTGTCTGGAAATGGTATATATTCTATTTTAACATCTTGATATTTTTCTTTGCATGCATTAGCTATTTCGCAAAAACTTTCTGCATTACCTGTGCCACAATTATATATACCTGAAATTTCAGGATTATCAAAGAAAAACATATTAACAGATACAACATCATCCACATGGATAAAATCTCTTTTAAAATTTTCACTACCTTCAAAAAGTTTTAATGGTTCATTATTTTTATATTGATTAAACATATGGTATGCAACAGATGCCATTTTGCCTTTATGGTTTTCCTGTGGCCCATATACATTAAAATAACGCAGCCCTACAACCTGTAATTTATTATTACCACCTATATCATAAGTGTTATAAATTCTATTTAAATACCTGTCTAATTGATATTTACTAAAAGCATAAACATTTAATGGATATTCGCATATTTCGTTTTCTTTAAAACCATTATCACCGTTACCATAAACCGACGCACTTGATGCATAAAATAACCGTATACCATTTCTTACACAGTAATCTAATATATTTTTAGTATACTCATAATTATTTTTCATCATATATTTACCATCTGTTTCCATAGTATTAGATGATGCACCTTGATGAAATACAGCTTCCACTTGATACTGCTTTGCTGTTTTTTCTATATCAAAATCTAGTTTATCTATATAATCAAAAAATTTTAATTTATTTAAGTTTTTATGTTTTGCAGCATTAGATAAATTATCCACTACTAAAATATTATCTATTCCTTTATCGTTTAAACCTTTTATAATATTTGAACCGATAAAACCGGCACCACCTGTAACAATTATCATATTTATCTTCCTCCGTTAATTTTATTAATTGTAGATGTAGTAGAATATCCTTCAACAAAATCAATAATTACTACACTTTCAGCATACTCTCTGCCTGCTACATCTTCAGCTTTATAATCGCCGCCTTTTACTAATATATCAGGCTTAACCATTTTTATTAATTCAAGGGGTGTATCTTCATTAAAAACAACAATATAATCAATACATTCTAAGGCTTCCAATACCGCAGCACGGGATTCTTCATCGTTTATAGGTCTGCTTTGCCCTTTTAACCGTTTAACAGAATCATCACTGTTTAATCCAAGAATTAAAATATCTCCTAACGTTTTTGCTTTTTTTAAATATTTTACATGGCCTTTATGTAAAATATCAAAACAACCGTTAGTAAAAACAATTTTTTTATTAAAAGATTTTTCTCTTTTAATAATATCAGATATATGGTTAAAAGATACAACTTTTGATGTATGAAAACCACTTAAAGAATAAGTTAATTCTGATAAAGTAACAGGTGCTGTTCCTAGTTTTCCCACAACCACACCAGCTGCTGCATTTGCATACAATACTGCTTCATCAATATTTAACCCTAACCCTAAAAATACAGATAAACAAGCTACAACAGTGTCTCCTGCTCCTGATACATCAAATACTTCCATAGCCTGAGTAGGTATAGTTTTTATATGGTTATCTCCTATTATTGTTATTCCTTTCTCACTTCTTGTAACAATTAAGTAATTAAGATTATATTTTTCTCTAATAATACTGCCGTATTTTATAATTTCGCTGTCTTTATTTGTAATATCACACCCACAGACTTCACTTAACTCTTTCACATTAGGAGTAACTAAAAAACCGTTGCGGTATTTATTCCAGTTGCTCCCCTTAGGGTCAATAATAACTTTTTTATTCTGTTTATTCGCCTGATTTATAACGTATGAACATATATCTTCAGAACACATACCTTTGCCGTAATCTGATATAACAACAATATTATGGTTTTTTAACTGAGTATCATATATTTTCTTTATTTCTGATTTTATTTCATCATTAAAAGATATAATATCTTCAAAATCAAGCCTGACAATCTGCTGTTTACTGCCTATTACTCTTAATTTTGATATTGTCGGCATACCTGTATCTATAAAATGGTATGCTGCACTAATATTATTAAACATATCCTGTAAAAGCCTGCCTGCTTCATCATCTTTTACAGCACCTATAATTGTGCAGTCTGCAGTAAGCCCTTTAATATTATTAACAACGTTACCAGCACCACCTAAAGTGTATGACTCTGATTTAACCTGCACAACAGGCACAGGTGCTTCAGGTGATATTCTTGATACACTGCCGTAATAATACCTGTCCAGCATTATATCGCCTACTATTAACACATCAGCATTACTAAATTTATATTCTGATAAAATGTTATTCATTTTTTATTTAATACTTCCTCTAATTGTTTATTTAAGTTAGATGCTTTTATTTTAGCATCAACTTGGTTAGGAGAACTGGCACTAACTTGATTAAACCAGTATATAGTATCTCTTATTAAAAAAGCAGTAGGTTTGCTGTCTCTATGCACTTCTGCCATTTTATCGTTACCTATTTGGTAAGCTAACTGATCCATTAATTCTACAATTTTTGGAGAAGGCTGTTTTATATAAAGTAAAGCATTGTATGCCCTTTCATATTCACCGTTATTTGCAAGCTCTTTTGCTTTATTATAATACCTTTCAGGCAGCTCTCTTTTTAGACGTTCCGTATCTTTTACAATCTGTGCCTGTAATTCATCTGCTTTTGCATAAGCAGGAGAAGATGGGAATATATCATATACAAGAGTATTTGCTTTATCCAGCTTTTCAGCTGCTTCCACATAATCACCCCTATCCATAGCACGAACAGCATCGTTACGAAAAGCAACAGCACTTTTTAATTTATTATCACCATCCACCACTTGAAAAAGTTTTGCTTTATAAGCTATAACTTTTCTATTAGTAGGGTTTAACTCAAGTGCTTTTAAGATTTTTTCATGGGCTTCTTTTATTTTACCCTCTGATTCTAAAACCATAGCTTCTTCATACAGCTTATTTTCTTCCCCGGTAAAATATTTATAACCGCTGAAAGCAATACCTAAAACTATAATCAATAACCCTAGAATAACTTTCCACATTATAAGTTACCTCTGTTAATATATCTTTTAACCATGCCTGATAAATCTATATCTTTTAATTTCGCAAGGCAATTATTATACTGCTGTGTATCGCCTAAAAAGTGGTATGCAACTGCCATATATGCAATATCAATCTGTGCATTAGAAGAACCGCCTAGTTTAATTACAGCATCATAATCTTTAAATTTTAATAATGATTCAAACATAGATACTTTATCTTTACAGCCTGAAAATTTATTAAT
>RCNI01000665.1_pt1 | contig 22307 bp, 15 predicted proteins | sample 2041151 | NCBI WGS metagenome assembly RCNI01 (sample SAMN09708214, study PRJNA481090) | feces metagenome | isolation source: feces | place: Antarctica: Albino Rookery | reverse complement strand
CAGCTGGAGTACCGTCATTCTGGAAGATTACATCCAGAGCAGTTGGAGCACCCTGTACGGCACCAGCTTCCTGCTGAATCTCAGATGGGGGTTCTAGATGGTTGCTAGAGCCTGACCTGTGTCATTTTGGTTCGTCGCTTATTCAATATAAACTCAAAAAAAGGCAAGAAATCATTTGCGATGATACGAAAATTGCGTTTCGTGATTAATTAAATGTTCTAAACATAGGGCAATTCTAACGCATCTTTACTTAAAATTCAGTATCTTGACCTTGAGTATTTCTTGCGGACTAAAATTTGGATGACATAATACTTCAGAAAGCCTTGACCATTAAATAATACTAGAATCTTATGGAAGATTATTACAGAATGATCTCAATTTCACACGAGGATTTCGATCCATACCTGTCTTTAAATGTGGATCTTACGGCGGACATGAATCTTGTTTTCACTGTAGATTGCTCCCATCCGAGTGAAGAGAAGCTTAATTTTATCGAGCACTATACAATCAGCAAGGAGAATACTTCATTGCTTGCGTTGATAAATCATATGCAATCTGTTCAGGAATTGCCTGATTTCTTCTACAACAAATTCAATACAGATGGAGAGTTTCTCGATGCCGGAGATGTTCTCGATGTGATTGACAGTGTCAAGGATTATCTGGAAGATCACAATATCCCGTACGAATACAAGGTTGTAATGCAAAAAGAAGAATAGAGGTGATACCTTGCGTTTTTGTAAATGCTGATTTTTAGTCAGTTATAAGATTGTCGAAATCCGCCCGCCGCAAGTCCATTCCCACATCCGTGAAATGCTCATGTCCGCCGGTCACGCCGCCACTAGAATCCGCCCGTCCCAAGTCCAAGTTGAGGCAAGGGACTGTCCCGTCATAAGTCCATTCCCACATCCGTGAAATGCTCATGTCCAGCCGGTTACGCCGCCACCAAAATCCGCCCGTCCCAAGTCCAAGTTGGGGAAGGGGACTGCTCCGTCATAAGTCCATTCCCACATCCGTGAAATGCTCATGTCCAGCCGGTCACGCCGTTACTAGAATCCGCCCGCCCCAAGTCCCGGTCCGGTCGGAGTGACTTGGTTTCCGTTTGCACGTATAGACGAGAATATTATTTGCTCTTTCTTCTTCGGAAATCTCTGAAAAATCAGCAGCATTGATTATAAAATTTGTGTTAAAAACATTTGGTTTATAAAATAAACTACTTTATATTTGTGTCGGTTGGTCAGGAGAATGGTTCCCCATTATGACCCGGGAAGGGGAGGCTCCTGGTCGTTGATACAATTAAACTTAAATATTATGAAGTCTAATGAAATGACTCCTCAAGAGAGTCTTAACATCATCACCGATGCGCTAAAGAAGAGCCGTGGCCGTATTGAGGACAACTCAGCGGTGCCATTGATTTTGTGGGGAATCTCCGTTTCTCTGATTACACTTCTGATTTGGGGATTTTGGTCATATACAGGAAATCCTCAATGGAACCTGCTGTGGTTCATACTGACTCCTCTGATTTCTTTGGTACAACATTTTACCATCAACAAGAAAATGGAAAAATGCAAGGGCTTCATCAATGATGTGCTGGGTTATGTCTGGATGACATTCGGATTTTTTGCTGTGGCTGTCGCTATTCTGGGAATTTTCGGAATGGTGCCGGACATTACTATGACGATTTTGATTCTGATGGGCTTTTCTGCAACTGTCACCGGACTGGTCGTGAAGAATCATTGGATGACTTGTGGTGGATTGCTTTCCGGGCTAGGTCTTGCAGTTGCACTGAAGTTTGTGGCAGGTCCTGATGTGCTCCTCTTGCTCTTGCTTATTCCAGCAGCAATTCTTACCTTGCTTCTTCCAGGATTATATTTCAGATTCAAGAATCGTTGATATTCAGGATATGGCATTTTATAAATTAGATCCGCTTTTGCATTCGGAGCTCAGGCTGGCGGTCATGTCGGTGCTCATTTCCATGGATGCAGCCGATTTTGTCTATCTCCGGAAGGAGACAGGAGCGACTGCCGGTAATCTGAGCGTCCAGCTGGACAAGCTGTCACAGGCAGGATACATCGAAGTCGAGAAGACATTTGATGGGAAAAAGCCTCATACGATCTGTCGGATTACCGACAAAGGACGACAAGCTTTCGAGGATTATGTGGAATCGCTGAAGTCCTATCTCCAAATCTGATTTTTAGAAAAGAGCAGTCGGCTGCTCTTTTTTCATATCATTGAGTCACCCTCTTTTACATTTCCGTTCCTTGATACTTTTTTGCAGATTCTGACAAGTTCGTGTCTCTCGATTGGGTGATTCTTTTGTCGGTGACCATTAGACCGGGATTTACGAGTGAAGGTCGGGGGAGGGCGGATGATTCTGGATAATGAAATCCCCACCGCTCTTGATGTTGGAAATCAGTGCAGTGGGGATAACGGTGTCCTTCCTCGTCATTTGATGATTGGGACTTGATTTTATTTTGTTATTGTGACTACGCCTCCGCATTCATGGAATGTGAGACCTGATATGTAAGACAATTCTTCTAGCAAATTCTCGAGTTTTCCTTTTTCTGTCTTGATTGTGAAGGAATAGTCATTGAGTAATTCATTATCATAATTGAAGGAGACTCCGTATATCCTAGATATATCTGAAATCACTTCCTTAAGTGATGAGTTTCTGAAGGAGATATAATTGTCCTTCCAGCAAATCTCTTTGTTGATGTTTTGAACTTTTTCTAGACTTATAGATTGGCTCTCTTTGTTGTATAACAATTTTTGTAACGGCTTTAATTCATAATCAGAGTTGTTCGCTTCGAATACTATGTTGCCATCAACCAGTATGATTTCAATATTTTCACTTTCTGGATAAGATTTTACATTGAATTTTGTCCCGTATACCTTAATTTTATAATTGTCGACATCAACAACAAGTGGTCGTCTTTTCATCTTGGCAACATCAAAGAATGCTTCACCGGTAAGCTGGAGATTTCTTTCCGAAATGCGCCAAGTCTTAGGGAAAGTGATAGTGGCTCCACTATTGATCATTACTTGTGTGCCGTCTTGGAAAAGAATGCTCTTTGTTTCTCCAGGTTTTGTCGTCACTTCCAGCATTTCACATTTTGCAAAAGGAAGTCTAATTCCAACTTTCCTGCTTGTGTCGAACCATACTGCTATACAGATAAGGCCGGGGATGCATACGGCTGCTATGTTGAATAGTATGTTTCTAATCTTCCTTTCTCTTGACAATGTATCTTCATTGATCCTAATTTGGTCATGTATGTTTTTAAGCATATCGAAGGAGGGAATATCTGTTGTGTCGTTTTCACTGTTTTCGTGTTCTATGTTGTTCATGATTTCCTCTGAATGATTTATAAGCCATGTCTGTCCTTCTTCACAAGCGAACCATCGAGACACATTTTCTGCTGTCTCTGCATTTGAATTTTGGTTCAGAACTGACCAAATCTCATTATCTGTAGGTGTCTTTTTCATTTCTTTTCGCTTATTATATTCTTTAATGTATTCATGCCAATCCTGTAATGAATGTTTACAGTATTGATGGAGAGCTTCATCGTTTGTGCGATGTCTTTGTTTGACAATCCTTGCAACCTGTATTCGATTACTGCTTTCTGTTGCTTAGGCAGGTTCTCAATGATTTCTTCCACTTGTGAAATGTTGTTGCGTTCTATTAGAGATTTGAAGGCATCATTATATTCAATTCCATCAGACATCTCCAATATCTTATAGTTGTTTATCAGTCTTTTGTTTTTGTCTCTGATATAGTTGAGAATCTTATTTCTGACAGTTGAGAATAGGTAGCTTTTCAGACAGATATCATCTGGAACTTTTAAGGAATTTGTCCATAGTTTGACAAATACATCCTGAACAATATCAGATGCATCGTCTCTGTTTTTAAGTATTTTGACCGCAAAAAGGAAAAGAGAATCACTGTGCCTCATAAATATCATATCAAAGGCGCGTGTGTCTTTCTGTTTTACCCTCTTCAGCAAAGCTGTGTCATTTAAAGAACAGTATTGAGAGAATAAGTCGTACTCAACCATATCATTGTATTTATAAACTGTATGTTAACCTGATGTCTAACAGTTATTTATATTCATTTATACTGAAAGATTTGGGCCTCTTCATTTCTTCTTCATATATGTTCCCAAATCGGTCAGTGACTTTGATGTCCAATGTCGAAGTTGGTGATGATGCTTGCACCTTAAAAAAATGAGACCATTCATTTGTCGCAAAGGACGGATGGGCAATGCATGTGGCCGTGTAGGAAATTAGATGCAAAGGGTCTTTCATTGTAATCTGTTGTACATCTAGGCTTTTACCATTTTCTTTTACTTCAATTTTCCATTGTGGATCCCAATTCCATACGTTGATAAAGACTTCATTATCGGCGTTTTTCGTTTTCCACCATGAAGTGTATCCGTCAAACTTCCTTTTTTCTTCGGCTGTCGCTTCCGGGCAGTATTTGTCGGAGGTAATATGTATTGAATTCCTGTCATATGTGCGGAACTGGTAATCCAAATCTCTTCCTGTTCCTTTGAAACGCCATTTCAGATCATCTCCCTTGAAATCTACAATTGTGTATCCTCCCGGAGCACCATCTTGTGATATATGTATATCAGCTTTGTACCCAGTCCACCACCAAGTAGCACATATAGCTCCGGCATTGTGTTCCATATACTTTCCTTTGTCGATGTTGTATATAACATGTGTATGTCCAGTAAAGAAATGTACTTTTGGGAAACCTTTGAAGCAGTCTATGAGTACATCGTAGTTCTCAATAGCCTCTTCTCCATCTTTCTTGTGGAGAGGACAATGCATGGTACATAGAATTGTTTTGTTTTTGTCGACGTTTGAGAGGTCTTTCTTTAACCAACTTATCTGGTCTGTGTCAATCAGTTTCTTGTAAGATGATACTCCGCTTCCATCATTCGTACAGAAAATGTCATCTAGGATTACATAATGGACATCACCGATGTTGATGGAGTAATATGTTGGTCCAAGATTGGCTTTATACTTGATTACCGTTTCAAAATCGCCTACTGGATATGCTCCAGGTTTTCCAAGTTCGTGGTCATGGTTGCCAATTGTATGGAAGATTGCCAAATTTTTAACTTGGTTCATATCTTCAACATAATTATTGAATAGATACCCGTTGTTGTACCAATAGGTGTCCCAGGTCATATCTCCTAGCGTCAGACCATAGACGGGAACATTGGCGTTTTTGATGATTGGGTTGATGTCCAGGACAAAGTTTTTGAATTGGAATCTATCTTTGTTCCCTCTATTGGCAAGATGGATATCTCCTAGAACAAATAATCTGTATTCGGACTGGTCAACCTTCTTGAGTTCAAAATCGAAACGTTCTGTTGTATGTTCTGATTGCTTGAAATATTGGAAGAATCGTGGAATTATCCCGCTTCTCATCGCCTCGTAGCCAGAGGGGATTGTTACGAAAATATAGCCATGTTTTTTTCTTGAATTAAGGTAGTATACACCATTTTTGTCAGTCATGGTTATTTCGTATCCATCACTGACTTGAACACCCTGTAGTGGGAATCCTCCACTGTGTACAATTCCTTTCACGTTCATACCTTCCTTGTCTGGAATTTCAGCTTCAATGATGATGGAGATGTTGGTGACTCCCAGTTTCTTCAACTTGCCTTCTCTTTTTACGTATAATCTGAATACGTCGCTCGTTAATTTTTCAGGTATGGCAAAAGAGAATTTTGTTTCGGTTACAGAAATTACATCTGTTTCATACTTCTGGTTTTCTCCTTCTAGAATGATTGTATCAGATTCCAGTATTCCTTTTGCCCAGCATTGTATGATCTCTCCATTTTTTGCACTAATTTCTGCTGGAATGGTAATAGAAGTAATGGTGAAATCCTCTTTGATAGGAGACGATTCTAGTTTGCTGTTGGAACTGCAACAGCAAACTAGAATCGTCATAATGAATAAAAAAATTGTCCTGCTAATTTTCATATCCTGGATTTTGTTTCATATTGGGGTTAACATCCATTTCTGTCTGAGGTATTGGTAACAGGAGTCTGCGTGGTACATCAAATTCACCTCGGACTTCAATGAGTCTATCTTCCCGTTCTGCATTAATGTCAATGGTCACTCTCATGTCTTCTGGTACATTTTTGTCCATATTGACTGTACCAACAAGTCTGAGTAGATCTCCCGGCATTACGGTTTGTGCCACTTTGCGTCCAGTCTTGTTCCCGTTCTCATCATATTCATCCCAACGGACAATATCCTCGTAGCGGAAACCTTCTCCAGCAAGTTCAATGGTTCTCTCGCGTCTAACTAGTTCTCTAACCTCAGGCTGGGTGTTGTATCTGGAACGGTCTACCACAATATGTCCTCTTGTTGTTCTGAGTTTGTCAACGATATCCAGAGCTTCAGTCAGCATATTTTTTTCAGCATAGGCTTCTGCTTCTGAAATCAGTACTTCTCCAAACCGGAAAATAATCGGGCAAAGACTGTCATCTCTCAAACTCTTCGAGTATTGTTTAGGCCCAGGCCAGGCATATTTTGCAAACAACATTCCTGTTTTTGAGGTATTGTTAGCTGCAAGATAGTAATCTTTATTTGATTTGCCTGAGATCGTTTTGTCTAATGTATTGAAGATTCTTTTCCCGCTCTTTCCTTCCCATTCTATACCGGAATAGATAATGGTCTGTCTAAGACGTGGGTCTCTATTTGCGAATGGATGGACTGGGTCATAGCCGGAATCTGGATCTGTAATAAGTTTGCCGTTTTTCATTTCAAACATTCTGACGAGGTTGTCAGTAGGGACAAAAGAAGCCCATCCGCCATCAGCATTGTTGAATAAACGAATTGCGTCCGCATATTTATAGGTTGTCGCAACTTGTTCATAGGTAGCGATGATTTCTTTTGAATTTTGTCCTTTCATTGAGAACATTTCGAGAAAATGGGAATCAAGTTCATACTGATTGAGCGCTTTCAATTTCTCTGCATTGTCTATGACAGCATCCCAGTTTTCCCAATAGAGATTGAATCTGACAAGCATTGCCAAAACAGCACCTTTGGCGATTCTACCTTTTTCGGCAGGCTTTTCGTTGATGCATTCGAGAGCTCTTTCAAGATCATCAATTGCTTGTTCTCTGACTTTTTCTTTTGCAACTCTAGGAAGCTTTGCATCATCATCGTTGTCTGGTGTGAAATTCATGATAACAGCATCTCCATACCAGTTCGTGATGAGAGCGTGACTATATCCACGTATTGCCAATGCTTGTCCTATGATGTCTGCTTTTTGAATTTCTGTAATTTTGTCTGCTGGAACACGGTCAATGTTGTCGAGTACAAAATTGCATCTTCTGATGATTTCGTATTGTCTCCATTTATTTGGAGCGGCATCTGCTGCCAAACTTCCTTTGGCAACATCATTTGTCCATCCTGTGTTGGAATAGCAATATCCGATATCGGAATAAGCATCCTCGTAGAACATTGATTTTCCGCCGTAATCATTTGCATACCACCAGTTGTAGCATGCTGTAAGTGCACTATAGGCATCATTGGAATCGTTCCAGAAAGTTTCGGAAGTCAATCTGTCTTTCGGGGAAAGATCAAAGAAATCACAACTACTGACTGAAAGTCCGATTAATATGAGTAATAAAGTATATATTCTTTTCATGTTCTTGATAATTAGAATGTAATGTTGATGCCAATTGAATGATTGATGCTGGTTGGATAATAGTTCATATTGCCTGAAGGCACTTCAGGGTCAACGTTGAATGGGAGATTGTCAAATGTGTGAAGATTCTCTCCTGCATAATAAAGTTTAATTTTGTCAATGCCAGCTTTTCGTGTCAGTCTTTCAGGAAGTGTATAAGATACGTTAACTGTCTTGAGACGCAGATAACTGGTATCCATGCACCAGAAATCCGAATATACTTTCTTTGGACAGTTGATGGCACCTGAAGTGTTATATGCTCTAGGCCATGTGGCGTCTGGTTTATCTGGAGTCCATGCATTCAGCCAGTTTGTACTTGGATGCGTGGTGTCTCCACCAAAGAAACCGGTGACTGATTCACTGAAGAATCTGTTTACATCAGCCGCTCCTTGGAAGAAAATTGACAAGTCCAGCCCTTTCCAGCCTATATTGAAACCGAAGGCATAGGTGTGGATAGGATACCTGGAATTGGTCACAATCCTATCATCTGTCGTTAGTTTTCCGTCACCATCAGCATCAACAACCTTTAAATCACCTCCGCGGAATGGTACCTGGAATGGATTGCCGTATTGTTCTTCATATGCTGCCGCCTCTTCATCGCTTCTGAAAAGTCCGTCGGTCTTGTAAACGTAAAAGGCACCGTACTGTTCTCCCACTTTATTGATTGAATAGCCGTTGATTAGTTTATCAACACCGGCGAGGTCGAGTATCTTATTTCGGTTGAATGAATAATTCATGTTTGCACCGGCACGCCAGTCATTTTGGAAAGCATGTTGCCAGCTGAATGAAAATTCAAATCCCTTGTTTACCATAGAACCTCTATTGTCTTGGAAGGTTCCTGAAATACCGAAAGTGTCAGGAACAGCGATGTCCATAATCATATCAGTGGTAAGTCTATCATAATAATCTAAGGTAACTGAAAAATCCTTTAGAAATGTCACATCTAGACCAAATCCGTATGTCCTAGATTTTTCCCAAGTTATGGAATTGACCTTGTGGTCTACAACGGTAATTCCAGTATTTACTTTACCGTTGAATGGAAAATTCTTTCCAATCCTTAGGGTAGGTAGATATGGAAAATAATCACCTGCGATTGCGTTTTGATTTCCGAGTTTTCCCCATGAACCTCTAATCTTGATATTTTGGATATATTTCTTTGCGGACTTCATCCAAGGCTCCTCTGTTATTCTCCAACCGGCAGAGACAGATGGAAAATATCCCCATCTGTAGTCTGGAGCAAATCTTGAAGATGCATCAGATCTGAAATTGGCCTCAAAAAGATATCTTCCCTTATAGTCATAATTGATTCTTCCGAAATAGGACATTAGAGCCAAATCTCTGGTAAAACCAGTATTTTTCATCGTTGAAGTACTACCAGCATCCATATCAGTCAGATTGGTGTTGATGAATCCTTCTCTTTCTCCTGAAAGTGTAGAATAGGCATAACGTTCCATATTATATCCTAGTAACACTTTGAAATTATGACCTTCTCCAAAAGTGTTGCTGTATCTTAGGAGAGCATTGAAAATTTTCCTGTTCCAGTTTCCCTTGCGCTCATACAGGGATGTTGGCCCATGTGAGTAAGTTGGGTCATAAATGACTTCTTTTCGATAATCTTTTGTTTGGAAAAGATTGAAGATATATGATCCGTCAACTGACAACGTCAGCCCTTTCCACAACTCGTAATTTATGCCAATCGTGCCGTAAAAGTTGGTTTTTGTGTATTTTGTTCTTGTGTTGGCATCAATCCATGCGATAGGATTTCCGTCGGTGATATATCCATAGGTTCCGTCTGATTTCTTTCCTGCAATCCATGGAGCAATCCTATTGGTTACGTTTAGGACTTTATCCATTTCTCCGAAATAAGAGGCGTTTGGTCTGCCGTAAGTGTTTTCTAGAAATGAGATGTCTGCTTTAAGATTGAGTTTCTCTGAAACTTTGGCATCAATATTTGTCCTGAAACTGAACTGTTGACGGTCAGAATTCTTGACAGTACCTTTCTGGTTTAGATAATCACCGGAAATAAGGTACTTCATTTTTTCTGAACCTACAGAAATGATTACATTATGTTTATGTGTTAGACCTATTCTATATATGGCGTCGTTCCAGTCCGTATTGGGATAGTTGTCTGGGTCTGAACCATCTTGGAATTTTTGAATTTCTTCATTGGTGAATTGGGGAGCGAGACCCTCTCTTTCATTGAGTTCATTTGTGAGTCTGGCATAGTCGTATGATGAAAGTCTTTCTACTAGTGAGCTCACATTTGAAAAACTGACATTTCCATTATAGCTGACCGTCGTTTTCCCCGTATGTCCGCGTTTGGTCGTGATGAGGATGACGCCATTGGAAGCTTTTGATCCGTAGATGGCTGCAGAAGATGCATCTTTTAGAACAGAAATGCTTTCAATGGTATTTGGATCAATTTGATCAATTGTTCCAGTCTCGATTCCGTCAACTAGGATATAAGGACTGGCATTGTTTACTGTCCCGACTCCTCTAATTCGAATGGTGCCACCATCATCACCGGGAGTGCCGGAACCTTGAGTTATCATAAGTCCCGGGGTAAGTCCCTGGAGAGACGTGATTATGTTCGTGGTCGGTCTATCGGCCAACTCTCTGTTTGTGACTGTGGCAACAGAACCGGTCAAGTTCGCTTTGATCAGGGATCCATAGCCAACAATTACAACTTCATCAAGAAAACGGGAGTCTACTTGTAGTTTCAGGTTGATGGTGTTGTTGGTGCCTACTTTTCTTGTTTCTGTGGCAAAACCAATCATGCTGAATTCGAGAACTGATGCTCCCGTTACTCCATTGATTTTGTAGTGTCCGTTTTCATCAGTAACTGTGCCCTTGCTGGAACCTTTTATCAGAATCGCAACACCAGGTAATTTTTCTCCTTTTTCATCAGTAACCGTACCAGAGACCGTCTTGGTTTGTACTGGAGTAGATTTGATTTCTTTTTTCTTTTGTATTAAGTAGACTTTCTTGTACTTTATATCAAAAGAAATTGGTTTATCTTTAAATAGTTTCTTGAGAGCATCACGTAATTCTGTTTCTTTCACAGATATGGAGTATTTCTCCTCCGGATCGACCGTCGGTTTAGAATACAGGAATTGGTAATCTGTCTGTTTTTCGAAATTGTCAAGAATGTTTACCAATTTCTCAGATTTTGCATGGAGCGTAACTTTTTGTGCATAAGAATTGTATCCTGATGCGAGTAAAACCGCCATGGCGATTAATAACGTCTTGAATTTCATTGATTGTAATTTTAGTAATTTTTTCTGAGAGCCAGAGAATGCATTACAGGAAAGTATTTTCCTTGACGTCATAGTAGTGCTCCGACTGTTCTCTCTGAATTATTATTTATGTCGTCTACCTATAAAACACGTATTGAAGAGAAAAGTGTTAGTAGGAAAACTACTTTTTTTTATTAAAATAATAAATCTTTATTTTTTCTTTTTGTCATGGTTGCATATTAGGAAAAAAGAAGTAAATTTCGCCAAATGGACTAGAGTCTTTTTCTGATTTTCAATCGGAACATTGGTTGTCTAATTTAGTAATTTTAATATATGTCGTTTTTTAGGGTGTCCGTCGTCTGGGATATCCAAACTTTGGTCCGTATGAATTACTGAATATTAACAACTAAATTGAGAAATGATGCAAAGGAATTTATTTATTCTTTTTTTCTTGATCTTGTCAAATTTAATTCTTTTTGCACAAGAGAAGACTTCTGATTTCTGGCAAAATCCAGAAATTAACTCTATGAACAGGGCTCCGATGCATACGAATTATTTTGCGTATGGAAGTTTGGAAGAAGCGGTGACTGGTTCGAAGGAACAGTCTGTAAACTATTTGTCAATTAATGGCACCTGGAGTTTCTTGTGGGTCAAACATGCATTTCAAAGGCCAGAATCTTTTTTTGAAACAGGATATGATGACAAGTTCTGGTCAGAAATGGAAGTGCCCGGTGTGTGGGAATTGAATGGGTATGGGGTACCTATCTATGTGAATCATGGTTATCCATGGCGGAATCAAAGTCCTGTGGCACCACCCGTAGTTCCCGAAGATAATAATCATGTTGGTTCGTATAGACGTCTTGTTGATATTCCTGAATCATGGAATGGGAAAGACATATTTATCCATTTTGGAGCTGTTTCATCATGCATGTATTTGTGGGTTAATGGAAAGTTTGTCGGCTATAGTGAGGATAGCAAGCTCGAAGCGGAGTTCGACATTACCAGATATGTTAGGCCAGGTAAGAATCTTCTTGCATTTCAGGTGTTCAGGTGGTGCGATGGTTCTTATCTTGAAGATCAGGATTTTTTCAGGTATTCAGGCGTTGGACGTGATTGCTACCTTTATGCAAGAGAAAAAAATCGTATCGAAGATATACGGGTATCTCCTTCATTGGATGATGGTTATCAAAACGGACAGTTGGAGATTTCTCTCAAACTCAAGGGTAAGACAAAAGCCGAGGTAAGACTTCTTGATGCTAAAGGCAAAATCATTGACGGGGGAAGTGTATCTGGTCAGGGCATTCACAAGATGATGTTTCATGTTCATAATACCCATAATTGGACATCAGAAACTCCTTATCTCTACACGTTGTGTGTTGAATCTTCATCTAAAAACGGCTCAAATGAATATATTCCTATTAAGGTTGGATTTCGTGAGATAGAGTTGTCAAATGGTCAGGTTCTGATCAACGGACAACCAGTTCTTTTTAAAGGAGTCAATCGTCATGAAATGGATCCGGACGGAGGCTATTTTGTTAGCAAGGAGAGAATGCTGCAGGATATTCGTAGAATGAAACAACTTAATATCAATGCGGTTAGGACCAGCCATTATCCGAATGATAATTACTGGTATGACTTGTGTGACAAATACGGAATTTATCTTGTATCTGAGGCAAATATTGAGTCTCATGGAATGGGATATGGAGAGAAAACACTTGCGAAAAATCAAAGCTTCGCAAAAGCCCATATGGAGAGGAATCAGCGGCATGTTCAAAGAAACTTCAACAATCCATCTATCATATTTTGGTCGATGGGCAATGAGGCCGGTATGGGACCGAATTTTATTCAAGTGTATGATTGGATAAAAGCGGAAGATCCGTCAAGACCGGTGCAATATGAACAGGCAGGAATCAATGAGGGGTCAGATATTTTTTGTCCGATGTATTATGACTATGATGACTCAGAAAAATATGTTGCGAATAATCCAGTAAAGCCACTCATACAGTGTGAATATGCACATGCGATGGGAAATTCTCTAGGAGGTTTTAAGGAATATTGGGATATGATCCGAAAATATCCTTCTTATCAAGGTGGATTCATTTGGGATTTTGCAGATCAGTCATGTCATTGGAAGAATGATAAAGGCATAAATATTTATGGTTATGGAGGAGATTTCAACAAGTATGATGCTTCGGACAATAATTTCCTAAACAATGGTATTGTTGGTCCAGATAGGCAGTTGAATCCACATGCACAAGAGGTGACGTACTTTTACCAGTCAATCTGGACAAGCTCTAAATCTGGAAATACCGTTAAAGTGTTCAATGAGAACTTCTTCAGAGACCTTTCTAACTATTATATGGAATGGGATGTTCTGGCTGATGGGGTAGTTGTGCAGAAGGGAAATCTTAATAATGTCGAAGTGAAACCGCAGTCTGAGAAGGAATACTTGCTGGATATAGATACTACCGGTTTCTTGGATGGTAGGGAATGGATTATGAATGTTAGTTGGAAACTTAAAAGTCAGGAAGACCTTCTTCCTGCCGGCAGTATAGTGGCTCGTAATCAAATTGTGCTGGAACCATATCGTTTCTCCAGATTGGACGTGGATTCTATGAATAATGGTGACAATAAAGTACCAGATGTAAAACTTATCGATAATGACAAGTCGTATTTGATAGTATGTGGTAAGGATTTTAGAGTTGAGTTCTCGAGAAAAACAGGTTTCATTTCCCGTTTGGCCTTCCAAGGTAAAGAAATGTTGGAAGATGGATCATGTATAAGACCTAATTTTTGGAGAGCACCGACTGATAATGATTATGGTGCTAAATTACAGAGAAAAATGTCTGTGTGGAAAGATCCTGGGTTCAAGTTGAAATCTATCACAACGGGATTTGATGAAGGTGATTTGTCTGTTGTCGCTGATTATGAATTGGAAAAAGTTGGAGGATGCTTAAAGATGACTTATACGATAATGAAAACAGGAGAAGTGCGAATCCGTGAACAACTATTTAAAGGAAAAGCTTCTGCTCCTGAACTGTTTCGATTTGGTTTGACGTTTAGAATGCCTCAACGGAACGCTGAAATTGAGTACTATGGGCGTGGTCCTATAGAAAATTACAGCGATCGCAATTCTTCAGTATTCATTGGAAAATATTGTCAGACGGTAGATGAGCAGTTCTATCCATACATTCGTCCCCAGGAGAATGGAAATCATACTGACATCAGGTGGCTGAAAGTATTGGATTTCAGCGGCTCCGGAATAATGTTCCAGAGTAATGCCCCTTTGTCCGCATCTGTACTATATTATAGCATGGAGTCGCTCGATGATGGTTGGAATAAGAACCAGAGACATTCTTCTGAACTCTCCAAGACTGAGTATACCAATGTTTGTATTGACATGGCTCAGATGGGATTGGGATGTGTTAACAGTTGGGGGAAAAAACCAAGACCCGAATATCGGCTCCCATATGGAGATTATGATTTTTCTCTTGTTGTCAGTCCTGTCTATAATTCTTTTCCCGAGTAGTCGAAAAGCAAATTGATATTAGAAATTCCCTTACTGTCATGCATCAATGATAGTAAGGGATTTTTTTATAGGTTTGTTTTCTGCAAGTATATCCTGATTTGACCGAGGAAGTTCGGATCGTATTTTTAGTTGATATCTAATGTTCATTGACATGACACAACTTGGCTCTGGATATCGTTGATTTCGTCCAGACGGATGGTTGTGATTGGTGGAGCTATGATGATTCCCAGATAGAAGCTGCGGCAAGACTTGCGGCAGAAAGTGATTGGGCCATTGTTGCGGTAGGATCACGCAGTGTCTATCTGGGCTTGAGTTATACTGACTTCCAGTATGACAATTTCAAGATCAATAAAACGGAATTTTCTTCTGTGGTGGTTCCTATCAAGCAGTTGAAGGCCTTCTCCAAAATTGCGGTTCCAGCAGGAAAGTCCGTGAGTGCGCATCTTTTTGTTCCTGTCTCAGAACTTTCACTTTTTAACGAAAAGAAGGAACAGGTTGTAGAGCTGGGAGAATTTGTTATTTGTATGGAAATACATTACTTTTATAAATGTAATCAAATGTTGGATTATAGGGTGCTTTTAGAATCCGATACGATGGAAAAAAGGCAACGGATCAAAAGATATGACCGATGAAGAATACAGGACGGGGTTAAAATCCACTGTGTGATCTGTGATTTATGTTGTCATCATTTTTGTGGAATACATAAACTAATTCAATAACTGTCATTTTTTGTTCATTTTATGAAAAAGATATTTTTTGTCGCACATTTTATGTGCATTGGGTTTTGTTACTTCATGCAGTAATCCGGTAGAAGTTGAAAAAACAGGAGTATGCCGAGCGGGGCAAGATAGTTTTTAAGAAAGCTTGGAGGTCCTATATGGAATATGCAGAAGGACTCGATGGAGTCAATCCTATTTCTGAAAGGGGCTACATGGTATTCCGAATCTTTGCTGATGACACCTGTTGATGCATATAGTACCGTGTGTGTGATGGGATTGGAGGAAGAGAAGGCTGAAGCTAAAGAGTTGATTCTTTCAAGCCTGAAGTTTGACAAGGATATGAAAATTCAGCAGTTTGAGATTGCCATCCGAATGTTAGGTGGTTTGATTTCGGCTTATCAGCTTGATGGTGAGGAAGGTTTCTTGAGTCTTGCCAAGGATTTGGCAGATAGGATGCTTCCTGTATTTGATTCTCCGACAGGAATGCCCTATAAGTTTGTGAATCTGAGGACAGGTGAAGTCTACCAATCCATGTGAAATCGGTTCGATGTTGCTGGAATATGGAATGCTCAGTGAATTGACCGGAAACCCTATCTATTATGAAAAATGCAAGGCCGGTATTAAGGCTCTTTTTGCCCGTCGTAATCCTGAAACTGGACTAGTCGGTTCCGCGATTGATATGGGGACAGCAGAAAGTCTGCAGAAATCCATCTATAAGATGTGGACTTTATGTGGTATTGAGCCTGAACTGATTGACTACAGCAACATGGAAATCTGTAATCCTGCTTATTATGCACGTCCTGAAGCGATAGAGGCAACCTATTATAGTTGGATTTTTACTGGAAAAGAGGAATATTACTATCAGGGCAAGACCATGTTCGATTCTATAGAAAAATATTGTCAGGTGGAGAATGGATATTGCTAGTTGAAGGATGTCCGTACAAAGGAACCGATGGATACTTTGGAGAGTTTCTTCTTCGCTGAGACAATGATGTATTGTTATCTTTTCTTTGCTCCGCAAGAGGCTTTTGATATTTATAAATGTGTCCTCAGTACAGAGGCTCATCCATTCTTCAATGATGTTGATCTTCATGCTCAATTGAAATAATCAATCCAAAGAGTGCCGCCAATATCAAAAAAAGTTGATGAAATATAAAAGTTAATAGAATTTTCTTTATATTAAAAAGACTTTAGTTAGTAATTGGTAGAATATGTCTTCGTTTAGAAAATTGTCTTTAGAGGAGATTTCTGTCTTGAAGGCGCAGATGTGTATATCCAACAATTGGGATGATATTGAGGTCAGCGACAACTTTTCTGCGGCAAATGTTTTTGATACCCGTTTCTCGGGTCATATCAGAATCGGCTCCTTTTCAAAGGAGTTTGTTCTTCCTGGAGGTATCCGTAAACATTCAGGACTTTATCATACGACCTTGCACAATGTGACGATTGGAGATGATTGTTGCATTGAGAATGTAAAAAATTATATCTCCAATTATGAAATTGGAAACGATGTCTTCATCGAGAATGTTGATATTATTCTCACAGATGGAGAGAGCTGCTTCGGTAACGGAGTGGAGGTCCCTGTGCTGAATGAAATGGGGGGAAGGGAAGTGATCATTTATGACCGGCTTTCTGCTCATACTGCCTACATGATGGCTTTATATAGGCATAGATCCGAATTGATTGCCGCTTTGAGGGAAAAGATCTTAGATTATGCGGATTCTGTGAAATCTACTGTTGGAAAGATTGGCAACCATGTTGTCATTGCGGACGCCGGTTATATCAAGAACGTGCGGATTGGCGACTATTGCAAGATTGAAGGCGCCTCCAGATTGAAGAATGGCAGTATCAACAGCAATATTGATGCACCTGTCCATATCGGAGTCGGGGGCATAGGTGACGACTTCATTATCAATATCGGGTCTTCTGTTGAGGACGGAGTCAATCTTTCAAAATGTTTCATCGGGCAGGCATGTTACCTGGGACATAATTATAGCGCTTCAGACTCTTTGTTTTTCAGCAATTGCATGGGGGAGAACGGAGAGGCTTGTTCCATATTTGCAGGTCCGTATACGGTGACGCATCATAAGTCGACCTTGTTGATTTCTGGTATGTTCTCTTTCATGAATGCCGGTTCTGGTTCCAATCAGAGCAATCACATGTACAAGCTGGGTCCGATACATCAGGGAATCATGGAAAGAGGGGCGAAGACTGCTTCCGATTCATATTTGTTATGGCCTGCAAAGGTTGGTGCCTTCTCTTTGGTGATGGGAAGACATGTCAGCCATCAGGACACATCAAATTTTCCGTTCTCCTATCTGATTGAACAGTCGAGCACGACTTTCATTATGCCTGGCGCCAATCTGAAAAGTGTCGGAACCATCAGGGATGCACGCAAGTGGTCAGGTCGAGATGCACGTAAGGATCCTGATAAAATTGATCATATCAATTATAATCTTCTCAGTCCTTATACAATCCAAAAAATGTTGAATGCGTTGGCTATATTGGATGATATGAGAAAGATTTCAGGGGAGACTTCTGATTCCTATTCTTATCAGAGCGGTAAGATCAAGCGCTCTTCTCTGCTGAAAGGAATCAGACTTTATAAGATGGCGATAGATAAGTTTTTTGGTAACTCGCTCATATCCAGATTGAAATCAAAGGACTTCTGTTCTTTGGATGATATTTATGCTGTTCTAAAACCTCAAACTTCACATGGTCAAGGCAATTGGATTGATTTGTCTGGACTGATTGCACCAAAAAGTGCAGTTGAAGAACTGATGGATGACATTGAAACTGGCAGGATTGTTCAAATGGAGGAAATCAATGAAAGATTTTCCTGGATTCATCGCAGCTATTATGATTTTGAATGGACCTGGGCATTTTATGCGATGCAGGAATATTATGATTTGGATCTCATGCAAGTTTCTCTTGAAAGACTGATCGACTTGATTGCCCGATGGAAGGAGTCTGTTGTCGGACTTGACAAACTTATTTACGAGGATGCACGTAAGGAATTTTCTTTGAGTGCAATGACTATTTTCGGTGCGGATGGGGATGAATTGCAACGTGTCCAGGACTTTGAACAGGTACGTGGTTCCCAATTTGAATCTGATCCGTTTGTCAAGTCTGTCAAAGAGCACATCGCTTCCAAATCGGCACTTGGGGATGAAATAATAGGTAGACTGGAGAGGTTAAGGTAATTCTTTTCAGCTTTATTCTTATTTCTTGAAAGGTAAAGGTGTTATCTCAACATGATGTTGCACTTAAACCTGTGAGCGCACAAAGATAATGCGAAAAGCAGAATCCTTGGAAGGTTCTGGAATCAGGTCGTTCGTTTTTATTTTCAAATGGTATATGCATTTTACTTCAAAAGAGATTTTTTATATATGATTTTATACTGGTTTTTATTAAATTTATCAGATATCAAGATTTATTGTTATGAATAGAAACGAAGCTGAACTAAAACTTAAGGAAATCTTTGGAATAGACCATTTTTACGATGAACAATGGAAAGCGATAGATAAAATATTGAAAGGACAACGAGTTTTGATGATACAAAAAACAGGATTCGGAAAATCTTTGTGCTACCAATTTCCTGCGACACAATTTAATGGAATTACAGTTGTCTTTTCTCCTTTGATTGCTTTGATGAGAGATCAGGTGAAGAACCTTGTAAGCAAAGGAATATCTGCTGCTTTTATAAATTCAGAGCAGACAAACGAAGAAAATGAAAATATTATTGCTCAAGCGTTAGATGGTAAAATCAAGATATTATATATAGCTCCTGAACGACAAGAGAATGAAGCTTGGATAAATGCTACACGTCAAATGAATTTATCTATGGTTGTCATAGATGAAGCTCATACAATTTCAACATGGGGACATGATTTCAGACCGTCTTTCAGAAGAATAATAGATCTTGTTCAATTGCTTCCTGTAAAGATGCCGGTGTTGGCGACTACAGCGACGGCTACCAAAAGAGTCCAGAAGGATATTGAGGAACAAATTAATGGAAATCTTACTACAATTCGAGGAAGTTTGGTAAGAGATAACTTCTTGTTGAAAGTCATTATCGTAAAGTCTGAGGATGAAAAAATGGCTTGGATAGCTGAAAATGTGAATAAACTACCCGGCACAGGGCTGATATATACTGGTACTAGAGTTGACACTGAAGTTTATTCAAAATGGCTGTCCTATAATAATATTAAATCAGCAGAATATAACGCAGGCTTGGATCCTGAGACACGAAAAGATATAGAACAAGGATTAATCGACAATAAATGGAAGTGTATTATATCTACCAATGCTTTAGGGATGGGAATTGACAAATCGGATATTCGATTTATCATACATACACAAATTCCTGTGTCTCCTATTCACTATTATCAAGAAATCGGTCGTGCAGGTCGTGATGGAAAACCTGCAAATATTATATTATTTTATAATGAGACCATAGACCCTAAAGATAATATTGCCGTTGATTGTCGTTTGCCGAAGTCTTTTATAGAAGGTGCTCGACCTGCTATGATAAAATATCAGAAAGTAATTGATTTACTGAAAAATGAACCATTGTCTGAACGGGAGATAATCAAATCCGCAAATTTAAAACAAACTCAAGTACGTGTCATACTTGCCGATCTAAAAGAACAGAATATAATTAAATTGGTTGAGTATGATAAGGTAAAAAAGTATGAATATCAATATCAGGCACCGAGATTAAATTCAGAACATTTTGAGCAGTTACGTTTGGCCAAAATGGCTGATTTGAAATCTATGGTAAAATATGTGTACACTAAAGAACCACGAATGAAATTTCTGTGTGAGTTCTTAGATGACAATGAACAGATGGATTTTCATAATTGTGATAATACATCGCTTCCTAAAGAAAAAGTTAGCATGAGTGATAGTATGATAACAATGATAAAGTCATTTAGGGAGACGTATTTTCCAATACTGGAAGTCGCACAATCTTCATCAAAGACCATTCTGGGAACTGATGAAAAATTAAGTATAAAAATTCCAAGACCTGATATAATAGAAGTATATAAAAATAGTATCTTTAAAGGTTCTTATAAAGGATCGATAGATTTCTGTGACTTCTCCCCTCAAGAAAAAGAGGTTCTGTTGGAATTGCAGGAAATGCATATTGGGAGGAAATCACATTTGCTTAATGGATATGCAGCTTCATTCTATGGAGTTTCAAATGTCGGAAGTACATTGCATCGGTGCAAATATGAGAACGGTGGGGATTATCCGGATTTCCTTTTAAAATTATGTCTTAGGGCGTTTGCTAAAGGTGTGGGAACGTATAAATTTGATATTATTTTATATGTTCCTCCTACAAAGTCTGGTGATTTGGTAAAGAATTTTGCAATTAAATTCGCAAAAGTTGTGAAAATTCCAATTTCTCATGATCTGAGAAAAAATAGAATAACAGACGAGCAAAAAGTCTTTCTGAATAATTATAGTAAACGTGATAATGTGGCTGGAGCATTTGACATTGACGAGATTTGTGTTAAAAATAAAAATGTTATATTGATTGATGACATCTATGATAGCGGAGCTACGATTAAAGAAATAGGAAAAATGTTAACAGAAAAAGGAGCAAAGTATATCTTTCCTTTAGTTATAGCTAAAACGGTTGGAGGAACGTTATGAATAAGCAGGAATTGACATATTGGGTAACTTTATCTATGATCCCAAAAATTTGGACTAAAAGGAAGAATGAGATATTTGTTAATTGCTATCTCCATAAACTTAATAGAATATCGATTATAGAACTGTTCGAGGATTCTTCTTTGTGGAAAGAAATAGGGATGAGCGAAGATGAAATGTTGCTTTTTGAGGAGGCGAAGAAACAGTTAGCTAATAATTCATTCTTAATAGATGATTTATTGGCACAAGGTTATGACGTAATCCCTTTAATATCTGATGAATATCCCCAATCGTTAAAGGATAATTTAAAACAAGGTGCTCCTACTGTAATTTATACAAAAGGCAATAAAGAGCTGTTGAGAACTACTGCTATTGCTATTGTAGGTTCGAGAAAGGCAGATATGGTGTCATTGGAATTTACAGACAATATTGCAAAGAAAGGTGTTTCAGAACAAAAAGTTATAGTGAGCGGATTTGCAAAAGGTGTTGATAGACAGGCCTTGGATTCAGCTTTGAATGCAGGAGGAAAAAGTATAATTGTATTGCCTCAAGGTATAAAAACTTTTACATCAGGATATAAGCAGTATTATAAACCTATCTTGCACGGTAATGTATTGGTGATAAGTACGTTTTTCCCGAGTTCCCCATGGAGTGTAGAATTGGCGATGGCTAGAAATTCTATAATATATGGGATGGCCAATGAAATATTTGTCGCTCAAAGCGATGAAAAGGGAGGTACATGGTCAGGAGTCATTGATGGACTTCGTAAAGGACGTAAAATTTATGTGAGATGTCCAGATCGGGTAGAAAACAATGCTAATTTAAAGCTTATTCAAAAAGGCGCACAAGCAGTTGATATGTTTGGTCGAATTAGGACCTCAAATTCTAATGAAATGCTTTCTGAGGGGGAGATAGAGTATAAAAAGATAGATGATGCTATTATAGAATTGCTTTCAAGGACTCCAATGCCGAGTAAGATGATAGGAGAGAAGTTAAAATTAAATTGGTCTGATCCTAAAATAAAAAAACATTTAAGAGGAATGTCAAATATAGAGGAATTTAAACAAAAGAATAAAATCTTCTTCCAAGTCAAGCAGGAAGGTATGCAAGATTTGTTTGGTGATAAACTGTAATACTGGTACATAATTTTTATTTGAACATTGATACATTAGAAGGCGCTTTTAAAGCGTCTTCTAATGTATCAATTATGTGACTGTCAAGAAAACAGATAATTGAAAGAGTCTTGATTAAGGTGTTGAAGCAATCACTCGGCAGGAAATGGGTGCTGATATTTAGATTTTCGAGCACTTCCAAGTTTGAATTGCTTACATTAGGCAAGGCTGCGGAGGATGAGATCGGATAAAGGGATGCGGGTGTCTCAATCTTTTCTTAGGGTCCAGGTGATGCAGTTCAGGGCTCCGCCTTTTTGGATGATTTCGGGCATGAGTACCTGGCGG
>RCNI01000567.1_pt1 | contig 22309 bp, 19 predicted proteins | sample 2041151 | NCBI WGS metagenome assembly RCNI01 (sample SAMN09708214, study PRJNA481090) | feces metagenome | isolation source: feces | place: Antarctica: Albino Rookery | reverse complement strand
ACCATAAAGCAGGTGTAGTTCAACGGTAGAATTATAGCCTTCCAAGCTATTTACGTGGGTTCGACTCCCATCACCTGCTCCATTAAAATCAGTGACCCAAATGGGTCATTTTTAATAAATCTTATATTATAATAAGAGTTATAACCAATTGGAAACGTACTCAAGTGGTTAAGAGGGCACCCTGCTAAGGTGTTAGATCGTTTTGCGATGCATGAGTTCGAATCTCATCGTTTCCGCCATTAAAACTTTAACTCCCTTGTAGGGAGTTTTCTTTATAATATATATTAAAATACCTAAATTATGAGTTGAAAGAAGAAATTACTAGCTTTATTTGTCATATTATTATTGGTTGGTGCGATTGTATTGGCAGCTTTAATTTCAACTAGTTTCATTGATAATTGAGGATGAGTGTTAGTATGTTTAATGTTTATTTACGCAATTAACATTGTATTTAACATTTATATTTTCTATTCCGATTATCGGACAGACAAAGAAAAAAAATGCTGAATGATGTTAAATATTGTTGTACCTATCTTTGGTCCAATTGTGTTTATGAAATATGGATTCTATGCTTATCATAAAAATAATGTTGAAGCAATTAATAAAGTTAAAAAAGAATTTGAAAAAATTTATAGTTCTAAAAAGGTTAAAGTGGAAGGGGATTTATTTAATAAACTTTCACTTTATTCTACCTCTGAATTTAAGAGCAAACCTGTTAACGGTAAGATTCAAAGTTTGGAAGATGTTGAACTATCATATCAAGAATCAATTAAGATTATTAGATCTGCTAAGAAGTCTATCTTAATTAGTTTCTATATTGTGGGAGATTCTGAATGATTAAAGTCATTATCAAATGAACTAATTTTAAAAGCTCAAGAAGGTGTCAAAATCTTTATTATGTATGACCCAATTGGATCAAAGAAAAAACTTCCTAAAAAATTAATGAAGAATTTTGAAACATTTGGTATTAGAACTTGTAGATTTAAACCTCAAAAAACATTTATGTTAACTTCTGCTGATAATAACAGAAGTCATAAGAAAGTAATTATAGCTGATGGGAAAACAGCATTAATTGGCGGAATTAATATTAGCGACGAATATATTAACTATAGTTCCAAATATCACTATTGATTTGATGAAGCTTATATAGTTCAAGGTGAGATTGTTAATGAACTAATTAAATCCTTTTTAATTGATTGAAAAATTTATAGTGATGACAAGGATCCTAACACTATTAAAAAAATCTTAAAAACTAAACCATTATTTAATAAGAAGGGAGATAAAAATTGTGTTATGCAATTATATGATTCAAACCCTGAAATAGTGCAAACTAGAATGGAGCAATTCTTATATCTTGCTTTCGCTAACGCTAAACAGAGAATTTACATTTACACACCATATTTGTATTTATCCGAAGCAATGCTCAACTTGTTTGTTAGCCAAGCTAAGATTGGGGTTAGAATTAAAATCATTTTACCAAGACTTCCAGATAATAAACAATTTATCATTTACATAAATCAACTTCAATATAAACAACTAATTGATGCAGGTGTAGAAATTTATGAAATAGATGGTTTCATCCATAGAAAATCAATGTTAGTTGATGATATCGTTATAGCTGGAACATGCAATCTTGATCAACGAGCTATGACAATAAATTATGAAACAGCGATGATGGTTAATGACAAGAAATTTGTTAATGATTGATTGAAGGAATATAATAGTTCTTTAGACAAGTCTAAAAGGATATTTTCAGATTTTGAAAAAGATATATCATTTAAAGACAAAATTTTAGTAAAATTATTGATGATATCAGAAATATTATTATAGGTAAACAAAATGGGTAAAAGAATATTATTAACTAAGTATATAGATCACACAAATTTAAATCCGACAGCAAAAAGTTCAGAAATTAGACAACTTTGTAATGAAGCTGTCCAATATGATTTCAAATCAGTTTGTGTACATCCTTGTAAAATCCCTGTCTGTGTAGAAGAATTACGTAATTCTGATGTTTTAATTTGTACTGTTGTTGGTTTCCCTTTAGGACAAAATACAATTGCGTCAAAAGTATTTGAAACAATGGATGCAATCCAAAAAGGTGCCAATGAAATTGATATGGTTATTAATATTGCAGAACTTAAACTAGGAAACAAAAGATATTGTATTAATGAAATCGATTCAGTTGTAAAAGCTGCACAAGGTAGATTGGTTAAAGTGATTGTTGAAACTGCATTATTATCAGATGAAGAAAAAGCTTTAGCGTTTGAAATAGTAAATGAATCAACTGCTCACTATATTAAAACTTCAACCGGTTTCTCAACATCAGGTGCTAAACTTCAAGATGTTGCAATGTGAAATGAAATGAAACAAGACTCAGGTTCTGATTTAAAAATTAAAGCAGCAGGTGGAGTTTCTAATTATGATGATTTATTAGAATTTATTTCTGCAGGTGCTGAAAGAATTGGAACTTCTAGATCTCTTTCATTATTTAGAGGTCATGATAAGATGGTGACTGTAAATGTTGTTTCATATGTATCAATCAAAGGAAAAGAAAAACCTTATGAAAAAATAGTTGATGAAACTAAGAAGAAAAAAGAAGCAGAAGAAAAAGCAAAAAAAGAAGCTAAGGAAGCTAAAGAAGCAGAAGAAAAAGCAAATAAAGATTCTAAAGAAACTAAAACTGAACAAAAAACAGAAACTAAAGTAGAAGAAACCTCTAAAAAAGGCAAGAAGTCAAAAAAATCAAAAGCAGGAAGTGATTATTAATCTATGAAGTTAGCTGTTGATGTAATGGGTTTTGAAAATGACGTGTCTTGTGCCGTCAAAGCATGTAGTGATTTCGCTAGAAAAAATAATGTAGAAATTATCTTAGTAGGTGATGAAGCATTAATTAAACCCCATTTAAAATCTAAGGATACTAGATTAGAAGTAGTTCATTGTCAGGATTATGTTACTCAAGATGATACTGTGTTTTCATTAAGAACAAAAAAGTCTACATCAATGCATGTGGCGATGGAATTAGTTATCAGGAATAAAGCTGATGGAGTATTAAGTGCTGGTAATAGTGCCGTGTATGTATTCCTTGCTTACCAAAAGTTTGGACTAATTGATGGAATCACAAAACCAGGATTCATGTGTTATGTCCCTTCATTTGGTAAGAATGGATTCAATATGTTAGATGTAGGTGCTTCAAAAGAAGTTGATGCATATGATTTATATATGTTTGCAGTAATGGCTAATATTTACTGTCCATCTCGTGGTGTAAAACACCCAAGTATCAAAATTTTAAACATTGGTACTGAAAAACATAAAGGGTTTGAAAGACATATTCAAGCTGATGAATTATTAAAACAAAATAAAAAACTAAATTACCAAGGCTTTGTTGAATCAAAAGAATTACTTAATGGTGTATGTGATGTGGTGCTAACAGATGGATATAGTGGCAACATTTGTTTAAAAGCAATGGAAGGCTCAGTAAAAACTGTTTTTACTAATATCCTAAAACCATATAAAAATCCTCTGGCAGCAATATTCTTCCCTTTTATTGCTCCTGTGTTATTAAAAATGAAAAAGAAATTCGATTATAAAAACAATGCTGGAGCATTTGTTTTAGGCTTAAATCATATTGCCGTAAAGACACATGGATCTGCAGATTACAAACAATTCTATAGTGCATTAAGAATGTTGAAAGAATCAATTGATTTGAAAGTTTTAGACAAAATCAAGAAAGAAGTCAAGAATGAACAAAAAAGAATGGCTAGATAGTCTCAAGGAATTGTTAAGAAAAATTGATATCACTAATATTAAATCAGTTTCTTTGTATGAAGAAGCTTTTTGTCATAAGTCATATGCTAATGAACATAATTTATCATACAACCAACAACGTTTGGAATTTTTAGGTGATACTGCTATTGGTTGAATTATTACTAATTATGTTTACAACATTAAACCAAAACTAAATGAAGGTGAAATGACTATTCTAAAATCAAAATTGGTTCGAACAGATATATTAGCTAAGGCTGCTTTGGAGCTTCATCTAGAAAAACTATTACTACTTGGTAATGGAGCAACAAAGACAAAAATCTCTGACAAAATACTTGAGGATACATTTGAAGCTTTTTGTGGCGCTATTGCCCAAGATCAAGGAATAAAAAAGGTTATAAAATTGCTGGACTTAACTTTAGTTAAGTATCATAAGGAAAATTTGATAAAATTAGAAAAAGACTACAAAACACAATTTCAAGAACATATTCAATCTACAACTGATTCTTCGGAGCACAAAATTGAGTATATTCATGAAACTGAAGGTGATGTTAAAGTATGTAAATTAATGCATATGGGCATAACTTATGGTGTGGGTAAAGCTGGAAACTTTAAAGACGCTGAACAAGATGCAGCAAGACAAGCGATGGCTAAATGTCAATTGAAGGGGAAATAAACTATGCAATTTTTAAAGAGCTTTTATGCCTTTGGTTTTAAATCATTTGCAAATGAAGTAAAAATCGATTTTAAAGATGATATGACCGGTATTGTTGGTCCCAATGGGGCTGGTAAATCTAACATTGTTGATGCTTTTAAATGAGTGTTAGGTGAACAGTCAATTAAGGATATGCGTGGTAATTCTCGTCTTGACCTAATTTTTAGAGGTTCGACATCTCAACCTGAAGCCAAGTTTGCACAAGTTACCCTTACCTTTGATAACTCTAAAAAAGTTCTACACTATGACAAAGATGAAATTTCTATCACAAGAAAGTTATATAGAGATTCTGGTAACAATGAATACTATATCAATAATGAACCAGCTAAACTAAAAGATATTCAAATGATCTTTACTGACACAGGTTTGAGTAAAGGTTCATTAGGTATTATTTCTCAAGGTACAATTAATACTTTTACTGAATCTAAACCAGAAGGAAGAATTAAGATGTTCCAAGAAGCTGCTGGTATTGGAATGTACTCAATGCAAAAGACTGAATCATTAAGACATCTTGAAAGATCAGAACAAGCTCTTGAAGCAATCCTTACAGTTGAAAAAGAATTAGAAAAAGATTTAAAAAAACTATCTAAGCAAGCAGAGTCAGCAAAAATTTACAAAGAAAAATTTGATAGATTAAAAGATTTGGATGTATCAATCTTAGTTAAAGATATCACTCACTTTTCAAATACCAAAACAAAGTTAGAAGCTGATATTGAAAAATATAAAAGTCAAAAGTTCAATCTTGAACCAATTGTTAATGAAACAAAAACAAAGTTAGATTTCATCAAGCAAAAATTCCAAGAAGCTGATGAACTTGTAAATGAATCTAATAAAGAGTTGTTTGATATTAAAGAAAAAATCTCTCAACTAGAAAAGAAACAATTATTATTCAATAACAAAGTAGAACAAGATTTAGAATCTGATGATTTAGAAACTAAATTGAATGCATACCAACAACTAATTGTTACACATCAAAAAGATATTGCAAATTACAAAGAAAGAATTGAAGAAGCTACTTCTTCAATTGAAACTTATACTGAAATCCATAACAATCTAGAATCTAAGAAAACACAAACAATGGATATAATTAATGGTTCACAAGTTAAGTTAGCTGAAATTAACACACAACTGAGAATGATTAATGAACAAATCCAACGTAATGCAAACAAATCAATTGGGGTTAAATCTATTCTTGAAAACAAATCTGCTCTTAAAGGTGTTTATGATGTAGTTGGTAAATTCATTGAAGTTGATGAAAAATATGAAGTAGCCATTGCTAAAGCTTTAGGTAACTCAATTAATAACATAATTGTAGAAACAAGTGAAAATGCTAAACACGCAGTTCATTTCTTAAAACAAAATAATGCTGGTCAAGCAACCTTCTTACCTTTAAAAGATATTAAAACTAGATATGTTAAAGAAGAACATTTAGATGTACTAACTGAATTAGAAGGATTTGTAGGTATAGCTTCAAAATTAATTAATGTTGATCCTAAAATGCAACCTGTAATTGATGCTTTAATTGGTCAAGTAATTATTGCGGGAACAATTGATGACGCTATTAGAATTTCAAAATATACATACCAATTATATAAAGTAATTGCACTAGATGGTGACCAAGTATTCCCAGGTGGTGCTATTACTGGTGGTAGTGAAAGAGCTGCACCTACATTTAATTTAGAGAAGCATAAAGAAGAACTTGAAGAACAATTACAAAAAGCTCAAGAAAATTTATCATCAAACAGAATTGAATATGACAGAATTGCAAGTGAGTTCCAAGATGTAACTGTAAAACTAAATGAAAAGAATTTCTCATTACAAACACTGAAAACTAGATTAGAAGAATCATCTAAGAACTATGATAAGTACAAAATGGAATATGAAGTTTTATCAAAGAAATCATTTGACTCAAAAGTAATTGTTGACGAAAACAAGATTCAAGATGAAATTAATTCATTAACTGCTCAAAAGGATAAAATTTTTGAAGAAGTAAATATTGCTGTTGCATCTAAAACTAAATATAACCTTGAAGTTCAAGACAGTGAAGGGAAGCTAGAAGAATTAAGATTAGAACTTGATAAAGTAAGAAATGATCTTTCTTCTATGGAACAAGATTTAATTAGATGTAATAATGCATATGATAATTCTAAAAATAGAATAAATGAAAACTATGGAATGACACTTGAATATGCAACTGAAAATTATTCAAAAGAACTTCCAATGTCTGAAGCTCAAGCAAGAGAAATTATTAATACTCTAAGAGGTGAAATCGATGCATTAGGAACTATCAACCCTAAAGCAGTTGAAGAACTAACTGAAAAGCAAGAAAAGTTTACTCAAATTACTGAAAACAAACGTCAATCAGAAGAAGCAATTGCTAACATTAAACAATCAATTGCTGAACTTGATAGAGCTGCTAAAGCTAAATATGCTAAAGTTATTAGCGATGTAAACGCTGCATTGCCTGAAATCTTTAAATTCTTATTTGGTGGTGGTACTTGTGCAATCAACTTCTCAGATCCAGAAAATATTCTTGAATCTGGTATTGAAGTAATGGCTCACCCTCCAGGCAAGAAAGTATCTAACCTAAATTTATTATCTGGTGGTGAAAAAACTTTAGTTGCTATCTCAGTATTATTTGCAATTCTAAAAACTTCATCATTCCCTATGGTAATCCTAGATGAAGCTGAAGCTGCATTAGATATTGCTAACGTAGACAGATTTGCTCAAATCATTAGACAATATTCAGAATATACTCAATTCTTAGTAATTACTCACAGACCAGGAACAATGAAACAATGTCCTACATTATTAGGTGCAACTATGCAAACTCCTGGGGTAACAGAATTATTCTCAGTAGCTCTTGAAAATGCTATTAAATTTAGTGAAGAGGATAAATAGTAATGGGTTTATTTGATTTTAAAAAATTTAGAGATAGTGTTAAAGAAAAGAAAAAGGCTAAAAAACTTAAAGAAAAAGTTGAAGAAAATAAGATCTTTAAAGAATCTGATACAAAAGAAAAATTTGACACCGGTTTAAGAAGTTCCTCTAAAGGGCTAAATGCTTTAATTGATAATATTGTTAGTCAACACACAGAAATTGATGAAGATTTCTTTGAGTCACTTGAAGAACAATTAATTAGTTTTGATGTTGGCTATAATGCTACTACTAAAATAGTTGATGCTATTCGTGATGAAGTGAAATACCAAAATATCAAAGACATCAATACTATTATGCAATTAGTTTTAGATAAACTACTTGTTTATTATATTCAAGATTCTACAATTGATACAGATATTAATTTAACCAACGATAGAACTAATGTTGTTTTGGTTGTTGGTGTTAATGGTGTTGGTAAAACAACTTCAATTGCTAAAATTGCTAATAAATTCGTTAAAGAAAAGAAAAAAGTTTTATTAGTAGCAGGTGATACATTTAGAGCAGGTGCAGTAGAACAATTACAAAAATGAGCTAATCGTCTTAACATTGATATTGTTTCCCCTAAAAAAGAAGGACAAGATCCAGCTGCTGTAATTTATGAAGGTCTTGAAAAAGGATATAAAGAAAAATACGATTTGATAATTTGTGATACTTCTGGAAGATTACAAAATAAAGTTAACTTAATGAATGAACTTAACAAAATCTTTAAAGTAATTAAGCGTTTTGATGAAACAGCTCCTCATGAAACTTTATTAGTACTAGATGCTACTACAGGACAATCTGGGCTAAATCAAGCAAAAGCATTTAATGAAGTAACTGATGTGACAGGTATTATCTTAGCAAAAATGGATAGTTCTAGTCGTGGTGGAATTGTTCTTGCTATCAAAGATTTATTCAATATCCCTGTTAAATTTATTGGTTTAGGAGAAGGTTTAGATGATCTTGAACCTTTTGATATTGAACAATTTTTAGAAGGTTTGACTTCTCAATTAGGATAATTATATGAAAGACTACACTCAAGAGTTAAGATTAATTGAAGAATATGGTGTATTATTAAGCTCCAAGAAGCTTGAATACATTCAAATGCACTACTTTGATGATCTAAGTCTTAGTGAAATTGCTAGTCAATTTGGGGTAAGCAGGGCTGCTATTCAGGATGCAATTAAGTCAGGTATTAAAGAGTTATATGAATTTGAGGAAAAATTACATTATCTTGAAAAACAAGATAAAAGAATTAAATTTATTAGAGAAAACGTAAAAGATAGTGATATTATTAAGAAATACATAAACATTGAAATAGGGGATAAATAATGTTAAAAGCAGTTTTGATAGATATTTTTCCAAATATTATTAGTCAAAAACAAATCCTTAATTTTATATGAGATTCTATTTTGCGTGAAGATGAAATAAATTTTTTAACTGACAATGAGCAATTTTCTCATTGAATACATGAAGATATAACTATACCAGAAAAAGCAGAAGAATTCTTAAAAGCTATGGAAAATGTACCAAAACGTGCTAATAAAATAGTAAAAGAGTTTAAATCTAAAAAGAACAGCCTCACTAAACAATTCTTCAAAACATTCAAATTTAATGAAACATTTATAAAATTCTTTAATGATGCTATCGAATCACAATGCGTTGTTATTATTAATAATAACAAAGGTAAAGAGTGTGAAAAGCTAATCGGGCTTATTAAAAAACCTAAAGGTGTTTTTACAGATATTGAATATGGTTTAACAGATTTACACACAATTGAAAAGGAATTATCTAACAAAAATATTGCTTTAAAGGAGTTTTTATTTGTTTCTAGTGATCAATCAATGATTGATACAATAGTGAAAAAAGGATGTTTTTGTGTTAGAATTAATGAAAGTGGAACTCAAACAGATGACGAGTTTATTCACACTATCAGTTCTATTAGTGATTTAGATTTTGGTAATTTAGCATTTAAGTTTTATGATAGTGAAGGTAGTGATGATGATGGAGGTTTATAATGATAGAATTTAAACTTAATAGTACATGCAAAAGAATTAAAGAAATTCCTTGAAATGACACACTAATGGTTTCAAAAATTTTCTTAGATGAGGCTTTACTTAATCACCACAAAGAAAGAGTGGACAAAGTTTTTGAAAAAGCATCTAATGAAATTAAAGAACAACAGCTTCAAAACATTTTAGTTAGAGATACATTATTTAATTTAGCAATGGATAAAATTGTTGAATGTTATGAATTTGATATTAATCAAGAAGATTTAAACAAATTCGAAACAATGCTAAAACAAAGTGGTCTTCAATTCCCAGCTGATGGTGCAGAACTTAATGAAAGACTTAAAGTGATTGCAACTAAATTAATTCAAAAGGAATTGATCTTTATTGATATTGCAGCTTCATACAACATTGAAGTAACTGCTGAAGAAACTTTAGAAGTATTAAACGAATTCCAAAAAGCAACAGGAAATTCAATTGATGATATCAAACAAGATAAGAACAAATTAAATGGTGCAGTAAGTTCTTTACTAGAAGAAAAGATTACAGCATTCATTATTCAAAAATTTGACAAAGACTTTAGTGAATTACAAAAAAACATTCAATTAGATAATGAAGCTAGAGCTAAAGCTGAAGCTGAACAAGCAACAACTAGTGAAGCTACTACAACTGAAACTAAAAACTAATTAATAACGAATAATAGAAATAAAACACAAGTCGAAAGGCTTGTTTTTATTTCTTTTTCTTTTTACTCTTGTCTATTTCTTTTACTTTAACTGATGTTTTCTTTTGTTGTTTGTAAATGCTATGTTTGTATGGTTCGATATTTTCCTTGATATATTTTTGCTTATCAATTTCATCATTAATTAATTCAGCTCCATACTCACTACCAAGTTTAGTATTAACAATTCAATTATTAACAATAAACACACTTAATATAAAACCAACAAAGAAAGAGATAGAAATAATTAAAACTCTTGCAGTAATGATTAATGTTGTCTTACCTTCTTCATTTGGATATCATAACCCACTAACAATTCCAATATAACAAAATAAAAAGAGACCGTTAATAAAGTTATATCCATTAACTTTTGTTCATCTTAGTCACGAGGTCAAAGTATAAAGGCCTAGATTAATAATCCAAATAAATAAAGGAATCACAAAAGGCTGTCAACTTATGTATGCCTTACCAGTTAGATTCTTAGAGAAACCATAAGTATTAGTAGCTGGGTTTAACATTCAATATCTAGCTAGTTTGCTATTAGCTACTAACCAGTTATTATGACCCTCATTTCATTCACCAGCAAAAACCCATGTTATGATAAGTGGTAAAACTAAGCATATTACAATAATTCCACATAAAATTCAATTAGGATATTTTGTTTTTGTATATGTATTTTGTGATTGAATAGATGACTTCATACATATAGATTATATGCTTAGTTAGTGATTATTTTATATTTTTAGTAAAATATAATCATGAAGAATATATTAGAAATCCTAAAAGAACCAACTATTAAAAATATTTACAATGATTCTAGAGCCAATAGAATTCCTTTGATTCGAGATAACACTGCTGTTTTCTTACTAGAACAAATCAAGAAGTTTAATATCAAGTCCTGCTTAGAAATTGGAACTGCATTTGGATTTAGTGCTGCAGTGATGGGGATTTTAGGCAAGGTGGATGTATTAACTCTAGAAAAAGATGCATTAAGAAACATGAAGGCTTCAAGTTACTTAAAACCTTACAAAAATATTCAGTGTGAACTATGTGATTGTTTTGAATTTACTACTGATAGAAAATTTGATTTGATTTTTATTGATGGACCAAAGGCTAATCAAATCAAATTATTTGAAAAATTGATTAATTTTCTTAATGATAATGGTATTGTAATTGTTGATAATATATATTTAAATAATGTGGCCTCTATTGAAAACCCTACACCTAATCAAGAAAAACTAGTGGAAGCTGTTCATGAATTTAGAGATTATATTGAACATCTAGATAACTTTAAGTGCACAATAGTTGATATCGATGACGGAGTCGCCCTATTGGAAAGAAAATAATGGAAATTGTAGTAGAAGCTTACAACTTTGATCATGCAAGATGATGTATAGAAAACAATGTTCCTAACCTAGTTTTGGGTTATGAACTTTTCGCTAATCGTTTATCATATAGTTTTAATCAATCCGAAATTCAAGATTTAGTTAACAAGAGAAAAAATACAAAGATATGAGTTAAAGTAAATAACTTTTTCTTTGAACATGAACTTAACCGCTTAGAAATGTATTTAAGATGACTAAGTAATTTAGATATAGATAGGATAGTCTTTCAAGACTTTGCTGTTGCTCAAATTGATTATGAAGATAATTTAAATCTTAAATTGCATTACAACCCAGAAACATTAATCACAAACTATGGACAATTTGATTTTTATCTTGAAAATAAAATCAATAGTTGCTTCTTAGCTAGAGAATTAATGCCCCATGAAATACAAGACATTGCACAACACAAAAATAAAATGCAAGTTGAAGTACAAGGATTTGGATACGGTTTCATCATGCACTCTAGATGAAAGCTAATCTCTAATTTTGAAGAGCACTATCAAGTTAGTCTTAACAAAGAATATTTAAAAATAAAAGAAGCATTAAGAAAACACCCCAATGTTATCTTTGAAGATGCAGCTGGTACACATATGCTCACTGGATATTTAATTGATAGTTTATATGCTTTACCTCAATTGATTAATTGGGGTGTTGATTACTTATCATTAAACTTCATCAAAACAAATGAGGATATTGCTAAACAAGTAACAACTTTATTTAGTCAAGCCATTGTGGATACTAACTTAGAAACAAGCCTAAATAAATACTCAAAACAATTACAAACTATTTGTGAGGGACACATGTTATCACCAGGGTTCCTTGGTGGTCCCAAAACTATTCCGCACACACAGAAGGTAGACGATGAAAAGTAATAAGGAATTATTAGCTCCAGCTGGTGATAAAGAAAGAGCGATGTTTGCTTTAATATATGGTGCTGATGCAGTTTACTTTGGTGGTAAACAATTTTCTCTAAGAGCTAGAGCAAGTAACTTTGAATTTGATGATATTAAGGAAGTGGTTGAATTTGCTCATAGTAGAGGCAAAAAAGTTTACCTAGTGGCAAATATTTTATGTCATACCTTCCATATGCCAGAATTTAAAAAGTTCTTTGATAAAGTGACATCATTTGGTATTGATGCTTTTATTGTTGCAGATCCATACATTTTTTACAACCTAAGAAAAAACTATAACGTGGAATGCCACATCTCAACACAACAATCTGTAACTAATTCAAAATCAGCACTATTCTGAAAAAGAAATTCGGCAACAAGAGTTGTATTAGCTAGAGAAATGAAGTTTGAAGAATTAAAAGAATTAACTGAGGCTATAAATAATCAAGTTGAAATTGAAGCATTTATCCACGGTGCTGTTTGTATTGCTTATAGTGGTAGATGTATGATGAGTAATAATTTTAGTTTAAGAGATGCAAATGTGGGTGGGTGCGCTCAATCATGTAGATGAGAATATAAAATCAATAACAGCAATTGTGAACACTTGTTTACCATGAGTGCTAAAGATATGGTTTATTTGCAAAAGATTAAAGAAATAGATCATTTAAAACTGCACTCATACAAGATTGAAGGCAGAATGAAAACAGTTAACTATTTAACCACTGTTGTAAAAACATATAGAACTTTACTTGATAATGTTGATGGGGACATCAATATGGAACAATTACAAAAACAATTAGATGGAGTGGCCAACCGTGAAACGGATACAGCATTTCTATTTGATGCCAATCAAGAAAAGATGTTATACCATGATGAACAACGCGCCCTAAAACAAGACTTCATTTTCTCTATTACTAAAAAGCTAAGTGATAGAGAATATCAAATCCAATCTAAAAACTATTTTGACATCAACACAAAGATTAAGATTATTCAACCTCGAGGTAAAGATCTAAAAGTAAAAATTGCAAACATTAAAACTTTAGATGGAGAACCTTTGGAAGTTGTTAGAACTCCAATGACAGATTGTATTATAAATTTTGCAGAACCAATAGACATGGATACGTTCTGTTTAGGAAAGGTGGATTATGAGTTATAAATTAATTATTGGAAGCCATGTTGGTTTAACGGCAAAAGATTATTTATTAGGTTCAGTTCAAGAAGCGCTATCTTATGGTGCTAATACTTTTATGTTTTATACAGGGGCACCACAAAATACTAGAGAAACACCGCTAGAAAAATACAAGAAGGATGAAGCATATGAATTAATGTCACAAAGTAACATTAATCCTGATGATGTTATTCTTCACATCCGATACATTATCAATTTATGTTCAGCAAAAGAAGATACTAGAAAATTTGGTATAGATTTTTTAGTTAATGAAATCAACAGAGCAACAGAATTAGGTTTTACAAAACTAGTTCTTCATCCAGGGTCTAGATTAGATCAAGAATTACAAACCGGTATTGATCAAATTATTTATGGTCTAAATGAAGCTTTTCGTAGAACTTCTCATTCTAAAGCTATTATTTGTTTAGAAACTATGGCTGGGAAGGGTAGTGAGGTCGGTTCTAAAATGAACGAAATTAAGGCTATTATTGATGGTGTAATTGACAAATCTAGAATAGGGGTGTGTCTAGATACATGCCATATTTCGGACTCAGGAATAGACCTTGCTGATTTTGATAAATACTTAGATGAGTTTGAAAAAACCATAGGATTAGAAAAAATTTATTGTGTTCATATCAACGACTCTATGAATCCTGTTGGAGCACATAAAGATAGACACCAAAATTTAGGATATGGCCATATTGGTTTTGAAAAACTTATAAATGTAATTTATAACCCGAGATTAAATGGGATTCCAAAGGTGCTTGAAACCCCTTATGTTAATGACAAACCACCATATAAAATTGAGATTGAAATGATAAGAAATAAGCAATGAAAAGACTGAAAATAGACACTGCCACTAGTTAGCATTTTTATGCCTTATTTAGTATAATATATATATACAATGAGTAAGGGAAAACTAAAAAAGTTATTGATTTCTAGTATCATTGGAGTCACATCATTGGGTATGGCTTCAATGACTTTTGCTTCTGTTTCCAACTCTCAAAAAAAACAATCAGTTGCATCATCTCAGCAAGGAGCAACAAGTCGAGTAGGCGATGAAAAAAATGCTGCAAATAAAATTGAATTCAAGTATGGTGATATTGTAAGTACATATAATTACGGTTATGTAAAACCTGTAGAGTTTAGAGAAATAGTTGTTGCTAAATCTGGGATTGGTTCTAATCCTGATTTAAACAATATCTTATTTTCTATTTTGGCAGAAGGTAGTTCTTTAAAAATTACTAATACTGCAGGTTCTAATCAAGAATTATGAAATTCATTTAATTACAAAGGATCAATGAATGACCCTATTGATTTTCAATCACCTTGAGATCCTATTCAAGGTAATTTTTTTAGAGCTGCTCTTTATGATAATACTCCAGGAACTGGAATAGAAGGTACCAATGTAGTTGACTGAAATAAAAACAGTAGTGACCCATCGGTAATTTCAAAAACTTATTCATTAACAAACAAAAACACTGTTTCATTACAATTTGCTGTTAAAGATTCAGATACAACAAATTTTGATATCTTTATGAAGCTTCCTAATAACTCATGGGAAAAGTTAACTATTAAAGATGGTTCGGGATTTACTAACACAAAATCTAGTAAATTAGTAAAGGGTGAAACTATCATCCAAAAAGATATAGCTGATGGAATTATCAAAATATATACACCACAAAATGAGTTTAGTAACATTCCATCTGATGGTAAATCGTGAGTAGTCAATAAAAATAATGCTGATAATCCAATTGCTAATAAATACTTTAATGTAACCATCGATGAAGCCTTTGAATTATTAAAATCTAATAAATCTGACTTGAAAGAATTAGTTGAGTTCAAACCAGTATTATGTACCAACTCAATGAGTGACTTCCCTATTGTTTTATACCTAAATGATAAAGCTGATTCAAAGAAGAGAATTGAAGTTAAATATGGTGAAACTATTGCCGATGAAACAAACCCTAACAAATATTTCCAACATGTTTTCTATTACACAAATAAAGGTGTAACAAGACACTTATATCCTTGATACTTTGATACAAGTAAATTAGAACAAGAACAAATCAATACTATTTACTCTAACTCAAAAATAAGATTTGAAAAATACTCTGAAGGTATTAGTGTTTTTGAAAACTCTGTATTTGCAAATGGTACATATATTAAAAATGGTGAATTAGATATTGATAAAAACAGATATCCATCACAAGTACCTATTAGTGAAATAAAAGCAGCACTATTAAAAAATATTGGTAATCAGCCAGAAGGTTTTTCAGTTGATAATATCATTATTGAACCAGGTGGTGAATCTAAATTAATTGTAAATAACAAAGAAGGAACTATTTCTTGTCACGTTCTTGTTAATAAATACAAAGATGATGTAGGAAACGATAGAACAGATCCTAATGGTAAAAAAATAGGTTCAATTTCTATTTCCTTTAGAAAGAAAATTAATCCAACTACTAGTTTAGAAACATTTACTATTAGTGATCGAACATTGGTAGCATCTAATTTATCAAAAAATGAAATTAGAAAAATAATATTTGATGGAAGAAACCAAATCTTTAAAAATCTAGCAAAGGAAGTTGATAGTTCTATCCAAATTGCTGAAGAAGATATAGTGATTAATTCAAATAATGCATTTAATTCACCTGAAGGAAAATGAGATACAGGTCGGATTGAATGTGGGGTAACACTTCGAAGAGGTTATTTATCTGAACCATATGCATTACCAGTGGAAACCAACAACCCAACTGGTTATAGATTTAATATTGTTCTAACAGGTTTTAAAAAAGTACAAACAACCATTTTCCATTTACAAATAGATGTTAAGAAAATGGAAGGTTATAAAGGTGAATACGCAAACAACTTTGCTAACCAAACTGCATTTAAGGCCTTATACGCTCAGAACAAAAGACTGTTTGTACAAAATTTACCAGATGAAGATGAAGTCCCACAAATTATTCGTTTAGAGTATAACAACGTCGGTGATATTAGTGTTGATGGTGGGCAATCTGGTTTTGTTACTGCAGAGTTGCAATATTCAAAGATTTTTGGAGAAAAAGGAAACCTACTTTTAAATCAAACAAGAACATTTACAATTTATGGTTTTCAACAAGTTGTTCCTACAGTTATTAACAATAGAGTTGAGCTTAACAGAAGAAATGAATTAGCTACTGAAGTAATCTCGGGGAACCAACAAAATAAAAACCAAAAATTAAAAGCAATTATTGAGAAAGACCCTATTGCTTTCTTTGGTAGATCATCACTTCCATCTAACTATTTAGAATCATTATCAGTTCATGTTAATAATGTTAAAAATGTTGTGATTCCTGGTGACGCTTCTTCTGAATGACAAATAGATGCTACTATTACTATGTCAGTGTATTTTGGTTCTGATGGGGTTTTAGTTAATGACGAAGGTAGGAAATATACAGAAAATGTAAAAATTGATGGGTTTAAGAAAATTACTCCTACTACTATTCCAGATGACAGTGTAATAAATGTTAATAGTGATTATGGTAGTAAGCACTATGCTTATGAAATTTTAGAAGACCCTGAAGGTTCTCCTAAATATTCTAAGTTAAAAGAAATTATTGTTAATGGTAGCCACACAATTTTAGAAAAACCAATTATTAATGGTTCATTACCTCCAGATTATGATATTTCTGATAATTGGGATAACTTGATTGTGATTGTTGATGAACCAATACCAGGTTTCCCAGGTGCACAAAAGCCACAAATCAACAACGCATCAGGTGAAGTGGTATTCTATTTATATTTGAAAACTTGATATGATGATGTTGCTGGTGAACAAAAATATACAGATACCTTTAGTCTAGATGCTCCACATGGTAAAGTTACACTAAAAGGATTTATTAATGCTGTACCAACGTTTGTCGAATTACAAAGTACATTTGAAATTCCAAGCAATAGACCTGAATATGCTAAGTTAAAGGCAACCAATGTTTCATTGATAGTTCAATACTTAACAAATCCAAATAATTTAGATAGTGAACAAAAAGCAATATTAGACCAGTTCAAATTTTTCTTATACAATACTGTATTCAAAGGTTTCCACCCTGCTTTTGATCCTGATAAAACTATTATAGTCGAACCATTTGACGGCGGTAAAGTTTATGATTATAAGAGTTTAAGCGGTAGATTAAATTCCATTAAAGTTAAGATGTTAGGTTACATGGATGAATCAGGTACTATTATTAATGATCAATATATTGTGACCCTTGAAGCGAAAAACATTACAGGGTTTAAAGAAATTGTACCAACAACTGTTAACCGTAAATATGAAGAAACTAAGAATGCTTTCCAAGTTTCTCCTGAATTTGCTGATTTGACACCAAACTATATTCAAGAAAACAAGAAACTAGCTGAAGTTATTTATAGACATGATACTGACCCAACAATTGACCCTAATGAAAAAATTATTTTGGGTGATATTCCACCAATGTTCATATGAAAAGAAGCAGTTGATGATGATTACGAAACTGGTTCATTAATTATTACAGAAGTAAAGGTTGATGAAGAAACCTCAAGTATTTCATTTAAGCTATCAATCAACTGTTATTATTCAGCTAGTAAAGGGGAATTAGTAGTTAACCCACAAGTATTACCTGTTCCAGTAGAAGTAAAAATAACAGGGTTTAAAATCATTCCATCAACCACAATTAATGGTACTATCATTGAAGATAAATTTATTTATCCCACTAAAACTAACACATTTAGAAAAGCTTTAGAAATTGAAATTCAACCACAATCTGATGCAAGATTTAAAACTGCACAAAGTTTCGCTGACTCATTATATCCTGATTCTAATAATACAGAAGTTATTACTGATGCGATTATTAAAAATTCAATTTATTATGCTGATAATCTTACTGTTAATAAAAACATTAACCAACCAATTATTATCTTTAATCCTGAAGCAACAAATAAACTATACGTTAAAGCATTACTAATAGATTCAGTTAATAATGATATTGGTTTAATTAGGTTTACAGCTATTGTTGAAGGTTCATACTATTCTAAATCAGTTAAACCTACAAAAATTATCAGTAACGACAATCAAGCTTCTGCCTGTATTGACATTAACTTAAAAGGATTTGTGCCATTTGCAGTTTATAAATCTAGTAGTGATCGTCCTGTAATTTTAATTCCTATCCTGTTTATATCAATTATATTTGTGGTGTTCTTAATTAGCTTATTTGCTCGATTAGGTTTACACAAAGCAAAGAAACTGCCTAAAGATAGAGATTTATTCTTTGAAGATTAAAATAAAATGTATTTTTATATAAAAATAGGGTACAATTTATGAGTTAAAACATATTAATACAAGAAAGGACTAAAAATGGCTGTACAACAAAGAAGAGTATCTAAATCTCGTAAAGGCATGAGAAGAGCTCATGATCATTTAGAAGTTCAGACAACTGTTACTTGCAAAAACTGTGGTCAACAAAAACAACCTCACAGAGTTTGTAGAGAATGTGGTTACTACAAAGACAGAAACGTTCTTCAAGGAAAATAGTTAATGGCTCATAACAAAAAAATAGAAAGCAAAGAGGCAGATTTTATTAATATTGAATCTTATGTCTCAAATAAGAAGAGAGAAACACCTTTTACATATAAATCAATATGTCGATTTGTTTCAATAACAATATTTGCTGTAGTTCTTGCTTTGCTTATTGTATGTTTAATTAAGTATTTTATTTAGTATTAATATTTAGGTATGTGTTTAGTTAAAGATTGTATATTTTGTAAAATTATAAAAAAAGAAATACCAGCTAAAATCATTCTTGAAAATGAAGGCGCTATTTCTTTTCTTGATATTAATCCAATTGCTGATGGGCACACTATTGTAATTCCAAAAAAACATTCCATAGATTTAAGTACAACAGATAGTGAATCATTGAAATATGTGATTCAATTAGTACATGATGTGGCACAACTATATGATGGTAGCAAACTAAAACCTTGGGGGTTTAATTACCTTTCTAATCAAGGATCTATTGCTGGCCAAGAAGTGAATCACTTCCATATGCATGTTATCCCAAAATATGCAAAGGGTGAAGGGTTTAAATTTGGTAAAGAAGATAGAATTTATATTGAAGATGTAGATAAGGTATATGAAATAATACAAACCCAAATATCAAAAAATAAGAAGGGTACTAAGTAGATGCACTCGAAAAAGACGGAAAATAAGTTTGATGCATTTTCATTAAAAGTATACAAACTATTTTATTTAAAAGATTTTTGTGTAAAAACTACTTTTGAGAAATGTTTTTCATGAACTTACAATATCATTTTTATGCTAGCTTCATTAATTGGTTTTATTCCTATTATTGAATCAATGATTAGTGGGTCACAAACAAGTGCATTCGATTATGATATTTATGTGTTTTCACTTTTTGTGATTTCTTTTCTTTTTTTCTTTGATGTTATTGTTGATATCATTTGCTGCAAATATTATTATGATACCAATAAATATAAAGATGGTTTAAAGAGTTTGTCTAAAAGTTTTTTTGTATATATTGAATTTGCTACATGAATTACCACTTTTATTTTTGTGTTGATTTTTGGAGAATGAAAAAAAGGTGAAATCGTTTTAACTGCAAATGAAAACAGAATAGCGACCGTTATTACTACAATCTTGTTTTTGTCTAACACCTTTGCAGCATATAAAGGGTTTTTCTTATACTCACATAATAAAGGTGATGTGGATATTTTCAATGATCTTATTAAACAAAAAAGAAAATTTTGAATCACTTCTATTCTAATCGTGGTTTTTATTATTTTAATTTTCTCATTTTCTATTTATGTTTTTGAGGTAGCTCGTAAGGATAGTGCTAATCCAGCTGGGGTACAAAGGATTAAAAGTATTTGAGATGCATTATACTTCTCATTAGTGACTGTTTCCACAGTAGGTTTTGGTGTTGTAATGCCAATTGCACCTGAATCAAGAGCCTTCGTAGTTATTCTAATGATTACTGGTATTTATATGTATGCATTTTTATCATCACAATTCATTAATGTTTTCAATGAGTTTTTTGCTAAAAAGAAGGAAATGTCTGAAAAAGCTAGAGATGATAAAGCTAAGAAGGTTGAACAAGAATATTTATTACAAAGAATTGATGCGCTAATTTTAGAAAATATGTACAATGCAAAATTGATTGATAAAAAAACTTATACTAAATTATTGAAAGACAAACAAAAAGAAGACGTTGTATTTAACAATAAATTCAAAGAAACAGATTTTAGTTTTGATGATAATACTAAAACAATTTATTTCTGTGGTAACCCATTAGGTAATTACATTGAAGATCCAGAAATAATTCAAAAGGCATATGAATGCAATTGAGGAGTGCTATCTAAACAAGACTTAAAATATACTAAACCAACTACAGCACTTTATTTCTTAACTTCAAAAGCTGCAAATGATTTAGCCCACAATAGAGAAAAAATACAAATCATTTTTACTTCAAAACAAATTGATAAAAGGTTAAGTAAATTGATCATCTATCAAAAAAAACCATTTGTATCATCAATTTGTGAATTAGATATCGCTGCAACTTTAGTGAAAGAAAAAAATCAAATGTGAAAGAAGTTTGGAGCTTATACTAATCTAAGTGAAGAAAAGTTCAACAATCTTTTCAAAAGACAAAAGAATGTTACAGCTATCTTTGTAAAGAATATTATATTATATGATAGACCGAAATTAATTGAAGGTTATGGTATTAGTAGCACTTTAAAGATGAAAGAAATTATTCCTTTAATTTAGGATATTAATTGGTTTAATATTAGTTGCCTTATTGGTTTTATCATCAATTGTTATCACCACTGCATTAAATTGGAATTCACCAGTTTCAGCTTCAGTTAGCATAAAACGTTCACTCTCTCCAATAAACATCTTAATCAAACTTTCAGAGTCAGCACCAATAATACTATTGGCGGGGCCAGTCATACCTACATCAGTAATATAAGCAGTACCTTGTCTAACTTGAGCATCATTTGTTTGGACATGACTATGTGTTCCTAAGATACATGTACAATTTTGTTTAAAGTATTGGAAGAAACAATTTTTTTCACTAGTGGTTTCACTATGGAAATCACAAATATAAATATCAGCTTTATTATTAGCAATGATTTCTTCAAAAGCTCTAAATGGGTTATCAATATTTATTTCCATAACAGGATTTAATGTTACAGATGATCCCATAATATTGGCAATCAATATTTTTCTTCCAGATAATTCAATGATTCTAAAACCAACACCTGCAGTTGAATATTTGATGTTACCATTTATATTATGGGGTCTAATAATATTTTGTTTTGATAATACTTGAGCAAAATCTTTTTGTCTTCATGTATGATTTCCCATGGTAAAGAAATCAATACCAAGATTGCAAAGCTCATTATAGTCTTCCATATTTAAACCACGGCATAATGTAGTGTTTTCTGCATTAGCTATGGTGAAGTCTATCTTATATTCCTTCTTAACTTTGGAAAGATGTTTAGATATAGCTCTAATTCCATTCTTTCCAAAAATATCTCCAATAAAAAGTATGTTCATTTTTAACTTTCTACAATAATTATTATAAGAAAATCGCCTTCACAGGCGATTTGGAGTTTTTTCATAATGGTGCGCATAAAGAGACTCGAACTCCCACTCGTTAGAACTAGATCCTAAGTCTAGCGCGTCTGCCAATTCCGCCATATGCGC
>RCNI01000752.1_pt1 | contig 22327 bp, 17 predicted proteins | sample 2041151 | NCBI WGS metagenome assembly RCNI01 (sample SAMN09708214, study PRJNA481090) | feces metagenome | isolation source: feces | place: Antarctica: Albino Rookery | reverse complement strand
ACAATTCAGGTTGCAAGCCATAGCGGCATAAGAAAACCCGCGGCAAAATTGCCACGGGTTTAAAGTCCAACTTTATGGGGTCACTACAAGTGTAGGGTCCGTTTTTGTTTTAATTAAATTTAAGAACCTTCTGAGCGGTCTTATAGATGCCAAGAGTAATCTTATTTCCAACACGTCCTGGAAGATTGGATGCAACACCCAAAAATCCTGTTCGAGCGTGTCGATACATCCACTTATCGTAAGCTTTGAGCTCTTCCCAAATAGAGGTAAGCTCAGAGATTGCATCCTCACGAGGGCTCATACGACTAAACAAACTCGTAATAGTCATGATGATGGTAAAGTAGTTCATCATGTAATTGCGAAGCTTCTTGCACTCGATATCCTCATCGAGGTGATATGCCTTCATCATAATGCGGCTTACACGCCAGTAGTGATCAATACGAGAAATGAGAACATCTTCATTTACGCTCTGATCATCGCGTCCGATGAAGTAGCGATATAGATCTACATTTAGGTAATAGAGTGTCTTTACGCGAGGAAGTGGAACATAAGCATAAATAGTATCGACGTAGAAGGTATGCGCTGGCATATCCAATCCGCCATCAGCAAGCAAAATATCTGTTCTATAGAGCAATGAATGCATCATAAAGTACTGACTGATGCCGAAGCGTCCAAGCTTATCCCATCCCATGATCTCGTTCTGAGGCATGCAGTTAGTGTAATCTACAACCTTCTGAGAATGAGTTGCCTGATGCTCGTATACATAGTTGGTAACGACAAGGTCAACACGCTTATCATCCCTAACAAACCCACGTACCAAGTCTAGAAGCTCAGTCAGAGCTTTCTTGTCTACCCAGTCATCCGAATCGATGACCTTGTAGTAGATACCATCCGCATTGTGAAGTCCACACATAACAGCTCGACCATGACCGCCGTTGTCTTGGTGGATAGACTTGATGATGTGAGGGTACTTCTCTGCCCACGCATCAGCCTTTTGTCCGGTGTCATCCTTAGTAGAGCCGTCGTCAACGATACAAATCTGAATATCGTCTGAGTAGTCAGCTCCTTCAAGAATTGACTCGATACAGTGATCCATATACGCACTCGAGTTATAACATGGAATTCCAAATGTTATAAGCTTTTGCTTCATAGTATTTCCTTTAGCTCCAATTATCTCTGATTGATAATCTCATCTGAAATTTCAAGTGCACTAAGCACAACAGCATCCATATCATAATAGCGATACTCTGCAAGACGACCCACTGGGTGGAAGTTAACGATATTGCGTACGCGATCGAGATAGCGGTTATACAAAGCAATATTATCGTCTTCCAAGATTGCATAGTAAGGAGTCTGATCAGACTCAGGATCATATGCCATTGGATACTCACGCATAATTGTAGTCTTGTTAGCTACATCCTGGCCAGTGAGTTTCTTAAATTCGGTGATACGGGTGAAATCTTCGCTAGTCGTGTAATTAACGGTTGCGACCGGCTGGAAAGAATCCTCATCAAGAGTTTCAAACTGCATATCAAGTGTTCTATAAGGAAGAGCGCCCATGTCTAAGTCAAACAACTCATCCAATGGACCGGTATATACAAGCTCACCTGCAAAAGGTTTATCTTTGATGAAGATAGAATTCTTGGTAATTTCCAAGGAAGGCCTAATATCAACTCCGCAATAAACGTCAATCATGTCGTGATCGAGCATACGCTCTACCATCTTGGTATATCCCTCATGAGGCATACCCTGATGGGTAGCTCCTGGGAAATAACGATCATCATCACCCAAGAAAATAGGAACACGAGCTGTAATTGCAGGATCGATCTCATCTGGAGTCTTACCCCATTGTTTCATGGTGTAGTGAAGGAATACGTTTTCATAAACGTAATCTGCAATCTCAGTAAGATCTGGATCTCCCTGTTGACGAAGCTCCATAAGAGGGACTTTTACATTGGATCCAAAAGTGGCAATGAGCTTTTGATAAAGAGCTTCTCCTCGTTCTTCACCAAATGCCATAAGTAGAGACTTGTGATTGAAAGGAACAGGCATAAGCTGTCCGTGAACATTTGCAAGAACCTTATGGTCGTAGTCATTCCATTCTGTAAAGCGAGAGAGGAACTCATAGACACGCTTTGAAGTCGTATGGAAGATATGAGGTCCGTAATTGTGAATGAGGATACCTGCATCGTCGAGACTATCATATGCATTTCCTGCTACGTGATTGCGCCTTTCAACAACACAAACGCGCTTTCCGAGTGCCTCAACATAATTGCGAGCGATTGTACATCCTGCCAATCCAGCTCCAACAACTACCATGTCATAATTGTCTGGATTGAATCGAGTAGAAAAACCCTCTTCGTAGATCATGCAATCCCCTTATAGGTTTCATGTAGTAGTGATTTGTAGTTTCACTAATTATATTTTTATTTGTAATGTGAGCTATCTGGCACAAAAAGACGATTTATCTGTGCAAGTTAGCCGTTATTTATCTTACCACGAACCATAAAACTCACGAAAATATCCATTAGATAGAACATGTCAGCGGTATTTCGTGTACAATCAGAAACGGACTAGATAAGAAAGAAGGTAATGGTCGTGTCTAATTTTTTGAAAAACATTAAAGAACAGGCTCAAAAAGAGCTCAAGACCATCGTTTTGCCTGAGGGTGAAGACGAGCGCACTATCGAGGCTGCAAAGACTATCGTTGCTGAAGGCCTTGCAAACCTTATTATCATCGGTGATCCTGAGAAGATTCACATCGATGGTGTTGAGGTAGTTGATCCTAAGACCTCCCCTAGCCGCAAGGCTTATGCAGAGAAGTTCGCTGAGCTTCGTGCGAAAAAGGGTGTAACTTACGAGCAGGCTTACGAGCAAATGGCTGACGAGACTTACTTCGCAACCATGATGGTAAAGATGGGCGATGCTGACGGACTTGTATCCGGTGCTTGCCACTCTACTGCAGACACTCTTCGTCCTGCACTTCAGATCCTCAAGACCGCTCCTGGTACCAAGTATGTATCAAGCTTTATGATCATGTGTGTTCCTAACTGCAAGCACGGACAAGAGGGTGACTTCATCTTCTCCGACATTGGACTCAACATCGCTCCAGACGCTGAGACTCTTGCTGAGATTGCAATCTCCTCTGCACAGAGCTGGGAGAGCTTCATGGGAACTGAGCCACGCGTAGCTATGCTTTCCTACTCTACTAAGGGTAGCGCTGGCGGAGAGTCTGCTGAGCGCAGCGCTGAGGCTACTCGCCTTGTACACGAGAAGGATCCAAGCCTCCACTGCGATGGCGACATTCAGCTCGATGCAGCACTTTGCTCTGAAGTAGCTTCACTTAAGTGTCCTGATTCAGACGTAGCAGGAAAAGCAAACGTTCTCGTATTCCCTGATCTTGCTTCTGGAAACATTGGCTACAAGCTTGTACACCGCCTTGCTGGTGCTGAGGCTTATGGTCCACTTTTGCAAGGTATTGCAAAGCCTGTAAATGACCTTAGCCGTGGATGCTCTGCTGACGACATCGTAGGTGTTGTAGCAATCACTGCTGTTCAGGCACAACGTTCTTAATGATTATCTAGAAGTTATTCTTTGAATCAATTAAAGAATCATTACAAGTAAGTAATATATTACATAGACGCTTCCTGAAAAGGAGGCGTCTATTTTTATGCCTGATAGGCGTACAAAAAATGCTCCCACCAAAATGGCAGGAGCATTTGAATTAGTTATATATGGAGTTAGATTAGCCGAGAAGACGAGCAGTATCAGCTGCAATCATGTACTCTTCGTCGGTTGGAACTACAAGAACCTTAATCTTGGACTCTGGAGTAGAGATAAGACGAACGTCACCTGAGCGAACCTTGTTAGCCTCTTCATCAATCTTAACGCCGAGCCATCCGAGACGCTTGCATACTTCTGAACGAGTTAAAGGTGAGTTCTCACCAATACCAGCAGAGAAAGCGATGGTGTCGATACCCTCGTTAGCCTGAGCCATCTCACAAACGAGCTGAGCGATGCGGTAGCAGAACATGTTGAATGCAAGTGTGCACTCCTCGTCGCCTGCTTCCATTCCGTCCTCAACGTCACGGGAGTCAGAAGACTTTCCGCTCAATGCGAGCAAACCGGACTCTTTGTTCATCATAGTGTCGATCTCGTCGATGGTGTAGCCACCCTCACGTACGAGATAGAATACGGTTGCAGGATCGAGTGTTCCACAACGGGTACCCATGATGAGTCCGTCCAATGGAGTAAGTCCCATGGTGGTATCCATGTCGCGACCATCCTTGATAGCGGACAAAGAAGCACCAGATCCGATGTGGCAGCTTACGAGATTATGAACATCGCCATTGAGGAACTCGGAGGTCTTCTCCCAAATGTAGCGGTGGCTGGTTCCATGAGCTCCGTACTTACGGATGTGAAGACGATCTACAACCTCGCGAGGAAGAGCATAGCGATATGCCTCCTCTGGCATGTTGTAGTGGAAGGATGTATCACATACTACAACGTTTCCAATCTCAGGGAACTTATTGCGGCAAATCTCGATTACATCAGCCTCTGCAGGGTTGTGCAAAGGTGCCAAAGGAGCAACCTCACGAACCCATCCGAGAGTCTCATCAGTTACAACCTTAGACTCTGGGAAGTACCATCCACCCTGAACTACACGGTGACCAATACCCTCGATAGGCTGATCAACTGTAGAGAGAATCTCAAATACGTGATCGATAGCAGTCTTGTGATCAGGAAGATCAACAACAAGCTTCTGCTTCTCACCATCGAGCTCCTGGTGGCCAATGAAGCTTCCATCGATACCGATGCGCTCACAGTTACCCTTAGCGAATACTTCGTGAGTTTCAGTATTGAGGAACTGATACTTCAAACTAGAGCTACCTGCATTGATAACTAATACGTTCATACAAATCCTTCCATATATACATTTGATCTCAGAAAACTAAATAAGTTGTTCTCCAAGATTTTTTCCAGCTAAAAGATGCATGTGCAAATGCATCACTGTTTGACCGGCATCCTCGCCTGTGTTCATGATGAGACGATATCCCTTATCTTCAAGATCGAATTTCTTTGCAAGAGCACAAACTGCCTTGTTCATTGATAAAAGAACGTCTGAATCGTCACACTGTGCGAAGTTTTGGTAGTGAGCCTTAGGTACAATCAAGACATGAATTGGAGCCTGAGGATATAAATCCTTAAAGGCAACAACGTTATCATCCTCATACAAAAACTCTGTAGGAATTTCTCCCTGAGCAATTTTGCAGAAAATACAATCACCCATACTGCACCTTTCTGTTGTTTATTTCTCCTGAATACCTTCTATTGTTAAAGGTTGTATTTGAAATAAATCTATGGTCACAATTGCTAAATGTAGCACATTTTTATCTACTTTTATAGATGAGGTCTAAATTTTGACTGTGTTTCTAAATAATCTATTGAATATAGACAACCGAACTCCTGTTTATACAAAAAGGCACAGACTATTGTCTGCGCCTTTTGTTGTCATATATGTATTGCCTACTCCATGAAAGAGTCTACAGGAGCTGAGGTTGAGTCAATCTCGATTTCCAAATTATCACCAAGGAGTTCTTGGACCTGCTGCTCAGCACTGTTAAGACGACCACGAAGTTCTTGAAGAAGTTCAACTCCGCGAGCATATTTAGCCAATGAGTCCTCAAGCTCTAGGTCTCCGCTCTCAAGAGCGCGAACGATATGCTCAAGCTCAGATGAAGCCTCTTTGAAGGTAAGCTCTTTTACATTTTTATATTCTGACATGATGTCTCCTTTTATTTCCTTATTCTTGGTTTGCCTGAATAGAATCGACGATACAACTTGCCTCACCATCTAAAAGCTTTACATGTACCTTTTCGCCTTGTTTAAGATTGTGAACAGACTCTATTACATGTCCTTTTTCATCTTGCATGAGTGAATATCCACGTCCTAAGACCTTAAGTGGACTAAGCGCATCTAGGCTTGCTGCATAGCGAGAAAGTGATGATTCAAATCTATCAAACAGGTGACCTTTCAACCGTTCCATATCATTTTGAGAACGTAAAACACCCTCTGATTTCTTCTCATAATAGCGATCCCAAGCATCATAAAAACGCTTTGTTGTTTGATTGAAGTCATTGACCTTCATATCCAAAAATCCAGTAGGATCCTTCATGCATTGCTTATCGCCAAGCGATTGGATGTATTGGGACTTTAGACGAATGAAATTCTGCTCAGCTAAGAACATATGAGATGCAAGTGCTTCCGCATATTGACTCTCTTTAACAATCTGAGCACTGAGTGCATTTGTAAGGCGGTCTCTACGGGCGTTGTAAGCCTTAACTATCTCATCGAATGAAGGTGCGATTGATTCTGCCGCCGCAGTAGGAGTCGATGTCCTTCTGTCGGATACCATGTCGCAAATTGTTACATCTGGCTCATGTCCAATTCCCGTAACTACAGGTATAGGACAATTAGCAATATAACGAGCAAGTTCCTCATCATTGAAGGTCATAAGATCTTCGTAGGAACCTCCTCCTCTAACCAACAATATTACTTCAGGATTATAAGTAGCCGCTCTCTTCATTGCGCGGATAATATCCTGAGGTGCACCTTCTCCTTGAACTTGTGCACCACTCAATTGGATTGATACGAGTGGATTTCTCCTATTGAGTGTCCTTAATACATCGTCTTTAACACTTCCGCTCATAGAGGTCACAACAGCGATACGTTCACAGAAGATAGGTATTTTACGTTTACGAGAGGGCTGCATAAGCCCCTCTGCCTCAAGTCGCTTGGCTAGAAGTGCAACTTGTTGACGGAGAAGTCCTTCACCTGCAACAGATAGACTCTTAGCCACAAAACTTAAAGAACCCATTTTGTCGTAGACATTAAAAGATCCTGTCATTTGGATTTCCATACCATCGCGAAGCTGAACCCCGCTTCGTTCATATACGAACTTCCAAACATTACAATCTATACTGCTGTTTTCATCTTTAATCTTGAAATAGCAGTGTCCACTTCTTGAGTTTGGACCTCTAAATCCCGATACTTCACCTACAACACTAAATGTAGGAAGTGCATCTATTGCGCCGCTGGCAAGACGAACAGCGTCACTAACACTCAGTACGTTTTTATCCCCCATGTCACCTCATTCCTTCTACTCTTACAATAAAATATGTATATAAATAAGATGCCTACATTGTATCAAGCAATGCGGACATCTTTAAAATTTATATAGTTGTAGCACGTAAGACGTTTATTGGATTGAGCAACTCTTAGAGAATCTCAATACGTCCATCTTTGACAGTCAATCCAATATTTCCTTCAAGCAATTGCTCTAACTTAGAACCTAATACATCATAGCGCCAGCCCGACCCAAGTCGACTCGTACGAGGATTCTGAGCAAACCCGATAAGATCTTCGCGATTTGCAAGCATGGATCCTGCAATTTCTTCTCGGTCACTTACGATACGCAATACTGCATACATGAGATCTACAACGCTTTCAGTCTCAACTGATGACTTTGCTCTCTTGAACGTCTTTGGCTTCTCATCATCTGGGCATTTGATTCCACGCTCAACAGCTTTCAAAATAAGGTGAATATTTTGAGATGAGAGTGCTTGTATGCCACGAATTCGCTTAAGTCTCTCTGCACTCTCAGGAGCTCGCTTTGCAATTTCAATCAAAATCTCGTCTGATAAAATCCATTTACGGGGTACGTTACGCTTTTGTGCAGTGATTTCTCTCCATTCACACACCTCACGAGCGATTGCAAGCTGAGATGCAGTTAGTGAATTTATGCGTTTGACCTTCTTATACGCCTCACGAGGATTTCCCCGTCTATCATCATCTGAGACAAGAGATTCCATCTCCGGTGTAAACCAACCCAGACGATTTTTGGATATAAGAGCACTCAATAGCTTATCGTAGACTTCAGGAAGATAAATAACGTCATCTTCCGCATAGCGCAGCTGTTCTTTGTCGAGAGGTCGCTTAGACCAATCAGTCAAGCTTTCAGCTTTTGCAAGCTTTACCTTACAAATGGAATCGACAAGAGATGAATAACCAATCTGATGGCGAACACCCAAAAATGAAGCTGCTACCTGAGTATCGAAGATTGGCTGAACATGAGCATCGAGCGCATAGCGCAAAACCTCTAGATCTTGAGAGCAGGAATGAAATATCTTAGTGATATGAGTGTCTTCCAACAGATCTTTCACCAGCGACAAATCTTCAATAGCTAATGGATCGATAGCTACGACCTCATCACGCGTTGCCATCTGAATCAAGCAAAGCTTTGGATGATAAGTTTTCTCTCTTAGAAACTCAGTATCTACTGCAAGAATCGAAGAGCTTTTGGCCTTATCGTAAAATTGTTTTAATTCATCTAACTGAGAAATATACACACGTATCTCATTTCTGAATATCTAACTCGTATTATCTGGCAGACCCAATGATTGAATCTGCAACGGTATCTATTGTATCGAATAGAATTCATCTGCAAAGAAATTCTATGCTTGAATAAGAGCAGCACGTATTACATGTGAGGCAAGCATGTGGGTTGTAATTGCACCAACCCCACCAATAGCTGGAGTTACATATGTTGCACGCTCAACAGCCGTATCAATATCAACATCCCCAACAAGGATGCCATCAAGCATTGACATGCCTACATCTACAACATAGGCACCATTCTTAAGCATTGAACCGTCGATAAGATGAGGTTTTCCAACACATGTTATGACAGCATCAGCCTCTTTTAAATGTTCAGACAAATCATCTGTTGCCGAATGGCATATCGTAACAGTAGCATCCTCTCGAAGTAAGAGTTCAGCTGTAGGCCGTCCAACCTCACGACTGCGACCAACAACTACAACATCCATTCCGCGAATCTCATCGACCATTGAACCGAGCATATACAACGCAGCTTCGGCAGTGCAAGACCCAAATGCATCCTGATCTCTATTCCAAAAACCTGCAATATTAATAGGATTAACACCATCGACATCTTTATGAGGTGTGATACAACTTTGAGCCTGCTCTAGATCAATGTGATTAGGAAGAGGCCTCATGAGCATAATTGCCGATACAGCGTCATCATTATTGAGATTATCGATGACAGACGTGAGCTCTTCCTGAGCAACATCAGGAGATAAATTAATAACCTCGATCTGAATTCCGTATTCCTTGGTAAGCACACGTTCAATTGAAGCGAGATAGCTTCGAGTTCCTGCATCTTCTCCAACATTTATACAAGCAAGCCTAGGAGCATGAGGGCCAGATGCCTCAAGCATCCTCAAATTCTCACTTTTCAAATCATCCAATACATCTCTTGCCCTCAGAATAACGCCCATCTACTTATCTCCTTTTGATGATGGTGTTACAAGAAGCTTTGCATCAAGCTTATCTTGAAGTTGCTCTGACTCACATATGAGAGATGCGTAGCTCTCACTTGCTATTTTATATACCCTCTGAGCATTTTCACTATCGAGATACTCTAGATTAGCATGGACTAAATATAAAGCCGATTTCGCTGCGGTTTGAATAAGTGCTACCGCTATTGCAATATCACTGAGTAAGGAACTATTTATATATCCCTCAACGTCACTTGTGAGTATCAAAATCTCGTGCGCTAAAGCGATAACCTCACAAGGAACTAAGGCAGCTTTATAACATGCATTCTGAATAGTAAGGTTGCGTTGTGCAGCTTCCTCAACTGTATGAGTTGACTTTTTAAACGCGCGTGAGACTTCACGATAAGCCTCCTCATCTTGAAGCGATAGAGCCTCACCTCGCTCAAGACAAGCATCGATTCTCTCGCAGATAACGTTAAGCTTAGCCTTCTTTTCCTCATCAGTTTTTGGTGATTGGGATGATATCGCACATGCCATATGCAGAAGAGCGGCTGAAAGCTCCGTAAGAACAGCAGCTACGCTTCCCCCACCAGGAGCGGGTTTGGTGCTTTTAAGAGAGTTAATATATGTATTCAAGTCTTCTCCTTGCATCCCCTATCAATGCATCAAGATATTCAAAACTAAGAATCATGCTATGATTCTGATTGAATAATTTATCAATAATTTAAACCTCTACCAGTATGGATGTACTTTTTGAGGGTATAGGTTAAACACATTATAAACTACTCAAACAAACGGCTGGAAACAGAGAAATTCATATATCCTGATATATCTTGTAATTAACTGAATATAGTATACTTAATTACAAGTTAAACTAGGTTAAATTAGCAGAACTATACATTATGCTATGAAAGGCACTCAATGATAGAACTCAAAGATATAACGAAGATTTACATGACTGGAGATCAGGAGCAAAAAGCACTTGATGATATCTCCATTGCTTTTCGTGACGCTGAATTTGTAAGTATTCTTGGAGCATCAGGATCGGGTAAAACCACCTTACTAAACATCATTGGTGGATTAGACCATGCAACCTCTGGTACTCTCTATATCAATGGCATATCCACAGCTCAATACAAAAGCACCGACTGGGATACGTATCGCAACCATCATGTAGGATTTATCTTCCAAAGCTACAATCTCATTCCACATCAGACAGTTCTCGCAAATGTCGAAATTGCTCTCACCCTCAGTGGCGTTTCAGCTACTGAGCGCCAAAAACGTGCACTCGCAGTATTAGATAAAGTGGGCTTGTCTGAGCATGTATATAAGAAGCCAAATCAACTATCAGGTGGACAGGCTCAGCGTGTTGCTATTGCACGTGCGCTTGTTAACGATCCAGATATCATTTTGGCAGATGAGCCAACTGGCGCTCTTGATACCGCAACAGGAATTCAGATTATGGAAATCCTGAAAGACGTATCTAAAGATCGCCTTGTCATTATGGTTACACATAATCCAGAGCTTGCAGAAGAGTACGCGACACGCATTGTAACCATTAGTGATGGAAAACTCCTACACGACACCGATCCATGTCCTCTGACTATCCCAGAAAAGTCAAAACCAAAAGCTCAATCAGGAAACGGGCCTACTTTATCTATGGGAGGTCAGATGGTTCAGTCTGCCTCTGCTTTAGAGCAAATGTTTGCTGAAGAAGAGATTATGTTTGATGATCCAGCTGAAAATTTCAACGCAGTGGATCCTACTTACATATCCAATGTATTGGACTATGAGCAACATGAAGCAGAAAAGACAGCGCCTGGTGATAATACGGATAGCGAGACAAAGGAGTCTCCCAAAAAACGTGCATCGATGAGCTTTAAGACTGCTCTTTCCTTATCGTTTAATAACTTAATGACAAAGAAAGGTCGTACCTTCCTTACCGCATTCGCAGGATCGATTGGCATTACAGGCATTGCAATAATTCTTGCTCTTTCCAATGGAGTTAATCACCATGTTGAGAAAGTTCAACGTGATGCCCTAGCAGGAATGCCTCTTGTCATTGCGAAAGAGAATATCGAATTTATCACACCTGAAGATACGCTCGCCACTCAACCAATTGCTGAGAATGAGGTTAGCAGTTCCGACTCTAATACCATCTCACAAAACAAGAGTATTGAGTCTATGTATGAAGAGGACAAACAAGTCACCTCTAATATGCCAGTAAAGAAAAATAATCTCGAACCATTCAAGGAGTATCTCGATTCTCATAAAGACACTATTGATCCATTAGTTACCTCTATAACTTATGACTACGATACTACCCCTGTATTCATGCGTAATATACAAGGTAACTACACGGTAGTAGGAAATAATCTTCCTGATACTTCAAATCCGCTTAAAAGACTCGAGTCTGCAAATCTATTGAAGTCAAATAAGAGCTTTGGAGCAAATGGATTCGATGAGCTTTTGGATAATACCGAGATTATCAAATCGTTCTTTAGCCTTGAGAAAGGTAATTGGCCTTCTAACGCTCATGAGGCAATCTTGGTTCTCGACGATAAGGGAAGCATTGATGATTATGTACTCTACGGCATTGGTGTTCTAAACAATAAAGAGGTTGATGAGTTTGTAGAAGACGCCTCCAATAAGAACAAGGATAAATCTGAGAAAAAGGCATTTCCACAGGTTGATTTCACCTATGATGATGCCTTGAACCTCGAATATACGGCTATCCCTTCTGCTTATACCTATGTAAAAGATGGTAAGGGATACAAACAAGATCTCTCTGAGAGCAATCTTAAAGAAGCGGCAAAGAAAGGCTTTGATATTAAGGTTGTTGGAGTTATCAAGCCAAAGGGCACCGAAGGCTTTCATCTAAATCCTGGCATCTACTACCATGAAAGTCTCCCTGTAGAACTCATTAAAGAGGCAGGAGAATCTGAAATTGTCAAAGCACAGCTATCAAATCCTAAGGTAGATGTATTTAGTGGCAAGACATTCAAACAAATTGAGAAGGAAAAGGAGAACCCTTTTGGTCAAGGATTTGAACCAAATATTTCCGACTATATTCCTTCTCTACCAGATGTTTCAGAGATTCCTGATCCTACCGAAGAGTTACAAAATGCCCTAAATCCTGCTGATCTTGCTCCATCTGCCGAGCAAATAGATGCAAGTATAAAAGCGGTGGTCGACAGCATCGATACCAGCCAGCTTACCGATATATTGCTCAATGCTCCTTCACCTGACATCGTTAAGCTTGATCTTTCTAATATGACAGATCAGCAAAAAGCTGATGTTATAAAAGAAGCCATGGGGCTTACTCAACGCTTTGTCCCATGGTATCTAGCTGAGCAATCTAAAATACCTGAAGGAACGCCAATTGCAACAATTATTTATAAGTATTTGGCAGAACCAGCAAGCATATCTTCCTTAAACAAAATTCAGACCATAATCGGACCTGAAACTAAGGAAAATGTAAAGGCATGGGCAAGCGACTATCTCAACGACACATTGATGCCTTACTTCCAGACAAGCCTCAATCCAGTCATTGAGCAAGTAAGCAATGCTGCCTCACAGCAGATTGATGCTGTTATGGGCCAAAAGATTGCTCAAATATCTCAAAGTCTTGGTGATGTCCTTGCTAAGCAGATGGGTAGTCTAGGAGCCCTTGGCGGTCTCTCCCCTCTAGGAAATATGCCGATTCCTCAAATTCCTGATTTTGGTGCAGGCCAGATCCCTGGAGGTCTCGATGGTCTACAAAGCTTATTGGAAGAATCAAATGTATCCTATGAGGCTAATCTGACAAAATTGGGATATGCAAACCTCAATAAACCAACTTCAATATCACTTTATCCAAAGTCATTTGATGATAAAGAAAAGATTGAACATGTTATTGAAGATTACAATAAGATGGTGGTTGATGAGGGCCATCCAAACGATGTCATTTCATACACTGACCTTATGAAATATTTTGTAAGTCAGGTTGTAAAGATTATTGATACTATCAGCATGATTCTTATAGCCTTCGTATCAGTGTCTTTGATAGTAAGTTCAATCATGATAGGCATTATTACCTATATCTCAGTACTCGAAAGAAGAAAAGAAATTGGTATTTTGCGTGCTATGGGTGCATCAAGGAGAAACATCGCAAATGTCTTCAATGCAGAAACTGCAATCGAAGGATTTATCTCAGGAATGATTGCGATCGTTTTCGTATATCTCATCAGTATTCCTGTTAATATTGTTGTATTCGATAAGTTTGAAATCGAAAACATCATGAGCCTACCTATTACCTATGCCCTATTGCTATTGGGCGTAGCAATAGCTCTGAACCTGATTGCGGGCTTGATTCCATCTAGTAAGGCAGCTCGCAGAGATCCAGTGGAGGCTCTCCGCAGCGAATAAATCTGTATAGTGCACCTTGTCATACACCTTAAGACAGGGTGCACTTTTACAAAAGTTAACGTAAGACTTCGAAGAGAAAGGCTAATCATGTCATTGAGAGAGCATGTACAAAATTCTAGAAAGCCTCAAGGAGACGAGGGTTTTGAACTACTTGACCGTATGAACTCAGGAGATCATGAGCTCATGGCAAAGTGGTGTCTGAAACAGCTTAAGGACTACACCGCAAAGAACAATGCCGATTTTAATCCTAGTAATATCCTTGACATTGGATGTGGCGGTGGTGCAAATCTCGTACGCCTCCATGAGATGTATGTGGATGCCACTCTTAATGGAGTTGATTATTCGGAAGTTGCTGTAGAGAAGACCAAGAGAACACTCACAAGCTATATTGGCGATGTCAAATGGCGCGTTAATCAAGGATCCGTTGCATCTTTGGACTACCATGAAGGAGCAATTGAGCTAGCCACTGCTTTTGAGACAGTCTATTTCTGGCCAAATATTGAGGAGAGTTTCAAAGAGGTTCAACGCATTGTGGCTGAAGGCGGCCTCTTTGTAATTGGTAACGAAACAGATGGTCGTGAGAAGAATCTTGACGATTATAAAGACGTAAGCGATCTGATGAAAATATATTCTGAAGATGAGCTTGTAAAACTCTTGCATGACGCAGGATTTAAGAACGTTGAAAGCAGATATAATAACAATACGCATTGGATTTGCGTTATTGCTCAGAAATAACTAGGGGCATCTACTCTTAAGGGAGGTCAAAATGACAACCAGCCAGATGTACTCACTCTTATCTACCCACCTTGCCTTTTGGGACAAGCTTACAGAAGAGGACAAGGAACTTCTCGCTAGTACCTCTCGTGAGGAAGTATTTACTAAAGATCAAGAACTTATCGGCATCAATGATGGCTGCCTTGGTGGCGTTGTTGTGTTAGATGGTGTAATTAGCGCCTATATTGAAGGTGATGAAGGTCGTAAGGTTACGATTAATCGTATTCATGCAAATGAGGTGTCGTTCCTTGGAGCATCTTGCATTCTTCACTCAATCGCTTTTGATGTATACATGGCAACGGAAGGAACGGCTCGTTGTCTTGTTTTGAGTTCATCAACACTCAAGAAGATCTTCGAACACAATTGTGCTGTAGAAAATTATGTTCTCTCGACCATAGTAGATTCATTCAGCGATGCAATGTGGGCCTTGCAACAAGTCCTCTTCATGAGCATGGACAGGCGTCTTGCCATATTCCTCTATGAGGAGTCTGTACGCACGAATAGCGATACGATTCATCTTACTCAAGAGCAGATAGCTCAAATGGTTGGAAGTGCGCGAGAGGTCATCTCACGTCTTCTTAAGAACTACGCCGATGAGGGTATCGTCTCCACTTCTCGAGGAAGTATTACAATTAAAGATAGAAACACTCTTAAAGCGCGTGCTCTCGCATAAATTAAAGTTTAGAAACAGAACTCAAGTTAATGTCAACTTGGGTTCTGTTTATTTATACACGAGAATAAGAAATACAACTCAAATACATCTATATTTGCTGATTTCGAGATTATGATTCTTATTTCGTAGTAGATCTTCTGCACTCCTAAAATGAAATAAGAAGGAGGGGTTATTATGCCTAAACTATTAATCTTTGCAATTATCACCATCTCATTAGCTTTAGTTTTTTATACCATCGGTGTATTTGCAGAAAAGAAATCTGGAACACTTTTGCCATGGCATGTCATTATCTTCTGGTGTGGTTTTGCCTGTGACACAATTGGAACAACACTTATGAGCAAAATTGCCGGAGGTCATTTCGAAATGAACCTTCATGGCATTACTGGCCTTATTGCTCTACTTCTAATGGCTTTTCATGCTATCTGGGCAACTGTTACCTTATTTAAAGGTACACAGCACTCACGCGAGGTGTTCCATAAGTTCAGTATTGTTGTATGGTGCATCTGGCTTGTTCCATACATTATTGGAATCATGATCGGTATGGGACACGCATTTTAAAAAACTTTTTAAGTGATAAATATAAACGGCTGCTTCTGAAGAGAAGTAGCCGTTTTTAATATCAAATTACGAGTTAAAAATGGGTGATATTTTATGCCATAAATCATGAAATTATGTACCAAATTTATGTATACCACTTAAAGAAAATTTAATACCTCTACCCCAATTAACTGCGACTTAACAATCTATTCTCTTATAATTAATCTATCAGTATTACATATTTAAGGAGAGGATATGGGATACCCAGATTACGAAATGCCAAAGAAGAATCCTTCTACTGGCGAAGACTTGCGTGTCATCGCAAGACAATATGAAATTGAGGCCGGAGAAATTAGTCGTCCGGTCAGCTATCCAGATGAGCCAGGACCTGCCTCCTATGAGCCAGTACGTCCAGAGGTTCTCAAGTTAGCGCAAAAGGTTACAAGCCGTCTCTTCCATAAGGTTGTACCAACCGATCCTGACTATTGGGGTCTAGCTGCATTTACAACTGATGAAGAGGCATGGGTTGCTAACCACATGAAACTCCGTGTACCAATTACCATCGAAGAGCTATCTCAAAAGACTCAAAAGCCAGTTGAGGAACTCCAGCCATTGCTCGACTCTATGGCCGTCCATGGTGTAATTGAGTACACATGGGAAAATCCAGAGCGAAAGAAGCAATACACCCTTGTTCCTTTCGTACCAGGATCCGCTGAGTTTTCAGTTATGAATAATGCTCAGGTCATGGAGCATCCTGAAATCACAACTTTCTTTGAGCGTATGACTCGCCTTCCCCTTGAGGATGTATCTCCAATGATTCCTCTGGGCGGTGGCGGCGTTGGAATGCACGTTATTCCAGTAGAAGCTGCTATTGCTCAGGAGAACCGTTCAGTTTCTGTAGAGCACTTGAGCCATTGGCTTAACAAATACGACGTCTATGCTGTAGGCCCATGCTCCTGTCGTACAAGTCAGATGGTTCGTGGCGAGAACGACGGAAACGATGTACAGGAGTGGTGTATCGGAGTTGGCGATATGGCTACCTTCGCGGTTGAAACCGGAAAAGGCCGCTTCATCGATTACGATGAAGTTCTCGAAATCCTTGAAAACGCTGAGAAGAATGGCTGTGTACACCAGATCACAAACATCGATGGTGAAAACAAGATTTTTGCTATTTGCAACTGCAATCCTAACACCTGCTACGGAATTCGTACTTCCCAGCTATTCAATACGCCAAACCTAAGCCGTAGTGCTTATGTTGCTGAGGTTAATCCTGAAAATTGTGTAGCTTGCGGAGGATGCGTTGAAGTATGTCCTGCTGGAGCTGTAAAACTAGGCCAGAAATATGACACTATTGAAGGTCCTATTGAATATCCTAAACAGGAACTTCCAGACGACAATGAGTGGGGTCCTGAGAAATGGGATGAGGACTATAGAAACACTGCACGTCATGAATGCTATCCAACAGGAACAGCACCTTGCAAGGTAGCATGTCCAGCACACATCGCTATTCAGGGCTATCTCAAGATGGCATCTGAGGGTCGCTACCGCGATGCACTCGCCCTCATCAAGAAAGAGAATCCATTCCCAGCAGTATGTGGTCGCGTATGTAATAAGCGTTGTGAGGCAGCATGTACTCGTGCAACCATCGATTCTTCAGTTGCAATTGATGATGTCAAACGCTTCATTGCTGAGCAAGATCTCTACGAGGAGACTCGTTTTGTACCTGAAAAGACCATTCCATCCAACCGTGGTGAATTTAAGCAACGTATTGCTATTGTAGGTGCTGGACCTGCTGGACTCACTTGTGCATTCTATCTTGCAACTATGGGATATAGCCCTGTTGTATTTGAGAAAAACAAGAAGCCTGGCGGTATGATGACCTATGGCATTCCATCCTACAAACTCCCTCGTGATGTCGTAAATTCTGAGATTGATGTTCTACGTGAATTAGGTGTTGAAATCATCTGCGGAGTTGAAGTCGGTAAGGATGTAACTTTGGATGATCTTCGCCATCAAGGATTTGAGGCATTCTATTTGGCAATAGGTTGCCAAGGTGGACGTAAACCTAATATTCCAGGTGCTGACGCCAAAGACTGCACAACTGCAGTAGAATTCCTTCACAACACACTCGAGGATCCTGATACAGAGATCAAGGGTGACACCGTTGTTGTTGGTGGCGGAAACGTTGCAATTGATGCAGCGCGCGTATCAAGACGCTGTGGAAGTGAAAATGTTCACATGGTATGTCTTGAAAGCCGCAACCAGATGTGTGCTCTGCCTGAGGAAATTGTTGAAGCAGAAGAAGATGGTGTTGAGATTCATAACAGCTGGGGTCCAGTAGAGATCAAGCTTGACTCCTCAGGAAAGATTGAAGGTGTAGAGTTTAAACGTTGCACATCTGTCTTCAATGAAAATGGCATCTTCTCCCCTACTTTCGACGAAAACGATACCATGTTCATTCCTTGTGAGCACGTCATCATGTCTATCGGACAGCAGGCCGAATGGGGCAATATGCTCGAAGGCGAGCAGGTAAAACTTTCTCGTGCAAAGACAGCAATTGCCGATCCTGTGACATTCCAGACAGCTCAAGAAGACATCTTTGTAGGTGGAGATGACTTTACAGGACCTTCCTTCCTCATCGACGCTGTTGCTGAGGGACATGAAGCTGCCATCTCTCTGCATCGCTTTGTTCAAAAGGGCTCTAGTCTCACTACAGGACGTAATAAGAGAGATTACATTGCCCTCAATAAGGAGACAATGGTAGTTCCTGATTACGACCACCATACCCGCGCTGTACCTAAGGTAAATAAGGTCGTTGAGATTCATCATCGTTGGGACGATCCTTCTCATACACTCAGCGAGGCTGAAATCAAGGTAGAGGCTAAGCGTTGCCTCTCCTGTGGAGCTGCTGTTGTAGATCAGAATCGCTGCATCGGATGCGGATTGTGCACAACTCGATGCAATTTCGATGCAATTCATCTGATAAGAAAGTATCCAGAAGCATCTCATATGTACACTACTGAAGAGGGACGCGTAAAAGCCATCTTGCCTTATGCTCTCAAACGCAAGGCAAAGATTATCAAGAAAAAGCTTGCAAAGAAGTAAAATACTTCTTCATATACTAAAAGCCACTGCAAACAATGCAGTGGCTTTGTCTTTATATATAAAGAAAAACCCAGGCAGCTAAACTACCTGGGTTTGAAAGTCAATGGTGCTCCCACCAAGATTCGAACTTGGGACCAAAGGATTATGAGTCCTCTGCGCTAACCGGCTATAGGAGCAATGGTGGAGATAAGGGGGTTCGAACCCCTGACCTCTTGGCTGCCAGCCAAGCGCTCTCCCAACTGAGCTATATCCCCTTAAGCTGTATCTATCTTATCAGAATTGTAACAACCGTCAAGCTACACAGCCAAAATCATCATCTTCATAAACATTATTTTATAACCTCGTGATATTCGAATTATATAAAAGTTTGTCCATGTCACAGATTGTATTTCAATCATAGGGGTATGATATTAATAGCGTATAAATACGACGAGGAGTTGAAATGAAAGACAGTCCCAAAGTTGCACTAATGATGGCTGACGGTACTGAAGAATGCGAGGCATTGATTGTCCTTGATCTTCTCCATAGGTCAGGAATCGAATGCGACCTTATTTCAGTTCAGCAAAAGACAGCAATTGTATCCTCTCACGAGGTTGTTGTTATCTGCGATGCGACTGTACGAGAAACGAACCTCGATGACTATGATGCAATAGTATTGCCTGGAGGAATGCCTGGAATGGAGAACCTCTACAAGTCTTCTGATCTCATCGAAGCAATTCATAGCTTTGCTGATGATGAAAAGCTTCTGGCTGCAATATGTGCATCCCCTACCATCTTGGCTCGTGAAGATCTTCTCGAGAATGTACATGCTACAGCATATCCTAGTTTCCAGAAATATCTTGTAGATGATGGAGCTATCCTAGAACCTCGTAAATGCGTTGTTCAGGACGGATCAATTATCACTTCAAGAGGATTAGGATGCGCATTTGAATTTGCATATGCAATTATTAAATACCTTGTCCCATCTACAAATATTGAGGAGCTCAAAGAGCAAATTATTTATAGCTGGGAGCCTTCAAGCAAATAATAAAGATGCCATGTATCAAGAGGATAATGGTTCAGACTTTAATTTGTGATAATATCACTGGTTACAATAATGACTATTGGGCAAACTATAGTCATCAACGAGAAAAGGAGAGATTATGCTTACACTCAACAATGATAATTTCCAGAAGGAAGTACTCGACTCAGACAAGCCAGTAGTTGTAGACTTTTGGGCTACATGGTGCGGTCCATGCCGCATGTTCTCACCTGTTATGGATGAGGTATCTGAGGAGATGACAGATCACGTATTTGGTAAGGTAAACGTAGATGACGTTCCAGAACTTGCTCAGAAGTTCGACGTAATGAGTATCCCTACCGTAATTCTTTTCAAGAATGGTCAGGTTGTTCGTCGCTCAACTGGAGCTATGAGCAAAGAGGGTCTTATTGCTTGGATTAACGAGTAAGTCTTCCCTATTTAACGTATAAACGCGCTGCAGATATAGATCTGTAGCGCGTTTTCTTTTGAGTATTATGGCATAAGAAAAGGAGTGCACCGAAGTGCACTCCTTTATCTATGATAACCGAGAATAAATCTCGGTGTTAGCCACTATTTAGACTGTGTCTGAGTATCAGTCTTTGTCTGATCGTCAGTCTTGGTCTGAGCTGGAGCAGCTGTCTTTGTTGTTGAAGCTGCTGGTGCTGATTGTGGCTGGTGAGGAGTTGGGGTGCTGATTGTATCAGCAGCGCGCTCCAAAGCCTCTTCTGTCTGTGCAGTAGCTGCAGTTACCCACTGCTTCTTCATTGCCTCTACTTCTTCGAGAGTGTAGTAAGGGTGAGAATCAGGAATGGTAACAATTGGTGAGTGAGTTGCAGATACTGGTGCGCCTAGAACGATGTTGTCGATGCTTGGATCAGGAGCTGGTCCTGCATTCTTAGAGCGCTTAGGTGCTGGAGTATGCTTTGGATGTAGTGCATTCTCAACATCAGCATCTGTTCCACCCTGTGCCTTAACGTGACTAATGATGTCCTTAACAGTGTCGTTAGGTCCATAAGGGCGCTTGATAGGAAGTCCCATTGGGTCCTGACCTGCTGCCATGTCATCAGAAGCGATGTCAGACAATACCTTACCAGGCTTCTTAAGACCCTCAATCTGCCATGTAAATGGAGCAAATTCGTTAGTTGGGTCAACCCAGTCATGCTTGCGGGAAATACCGTAGATGATCAATGCAAGTACGATAACTGCGCCGTCGAGGCAGCTAAGGATGGTTACGTACTTAGCAGGAGATCCGATCTGAGCTGCAAGCTGTGCAGGTGGGATGAATGCAAGGATGATACCGAATACGCAAGATGCGATACCCAAGATAGTAACAACCCAAGCACCGAACATACCACCAGGTACGTTAAAGGAACGAGGACGATATGGCTGATCATACTTAAGCTTAATATATGCCAAGAACATAAGGATGTAGTAGAACATATAAAGGATAGTGATGGCCTGTGTAATAAGAATTACGAATCCCTCGATGTTAGGAACAAGCAAGAAGATCAAAGCAACGATGGATGCGAAGAACATCTGCAAGTAAATCAAGCGAGATGGCATACCATACTGGTTGTTGCTCTGAAGCTTTGGAGGCAAGAAACCTGCACGAGCTACCTGACCGAGCATGAAGGAAGGACCTGCCATGTTGGTTACGAGGTTAGCTACGAGGTTGAACAAACCTGCCCAAGTAAATACCATGTAGAGCCAAGGCATACCGATGGTTGCACCGAGCTCAGAGAACATCTGTGCCAAGGTATAAAGAAGGTTAATCTGACCCTCTGGAATTACGATAGCAATGATCAAAGTACCAACAACAAAGATCAAGAAGCAGATAATCATTGAAAGGAAGATTGCCTTAGGATACTCATCCTTAGGATCCTCAAGCTGCTTAATGTGAGCAGCGTTCATCTCGATACCTGCGTATGAGAAGAATACACCTGCTGCCATTGCCAAGGTAGGAAGTCCTTCCCACTTAGGAATCAATGCGGATGCAGTGAACTCAATGTTAGGCTTATGTCCCTGAAGGAGCCATACAACGCTCAATACAACCATTACAGCCAAAGGAATGATAGATCCAATCAATACACCATACTTAGCAAGGTTTGAAAATGCCTTTACACCCTTGGTTGAAAGGTATGCAAGCAACCAATAGAAAGCCATCCAGCAGAGTACGATAATCAAAGTGTGTGATGGGTGCTCTGCAAACTTGATAGCCCATTCAAGGTTAGGTGTATAGAATCCGATGGTTGCTGCAGCGGTTGGCATACCACTACCAAACATAATAGTTGTTTGGAACCAAAGGATGAACAAACTCAAGAAAGCTGCTGCTTCTCCGAGTCCTTCACCAATCCAGCGGAAGCTTCCTCCACGCTGTCCCCAACCAGAGGCGAGCTCAGCTGCTACAAGTCCGGTAGGGATAAAGAAGACGAGTGCGCCAATAGCAAAGAATGT